>JAESGW010000090.1_pt1 | contig 233889 bp, 215 predicted proteins | sample 9269791 | NCBI WGS metagenome assembly JAESGW01 (sample SAMN16773120, study PRJNA677053) | algae metagenome | isolation source: Aphanocapsa lilacina HA4352-LM1 and co-occurring heterotrophs from near cave... | place: USA: Maniniholo cave, near Haena, Kauai, HI | collected 2009-07-28 | reverse complement strand
GCGGTCATGCGTAAGCTCGTCGTGCTCGCCAACACCCTACTCACCCAGAACCGCCTATGGCAGCCTAACCAACCTAAAACAGCTTGACGGCGAACACAGATGCTCTCTGGCGAAAACTAAGGACTTAGCTGCGCTAAGCCCAAGTTTTCGCTTTCTCCCCCGCCAAGGGGGAGAGTCCCGACTGATGCTCCAATGCGAATGGAAGGCACTGATCATCTCCCCCTTGGCGGGGGAGAAAGCAAAATCTTAGGTTTAGCCGCTTGGCTAAGCCTTAGATTTTGCAAGAGAGGGGGTGCGGAGCCACGATGGCTCGGCTAGCCGTCCATTGCCACGAGGGGGGTGTTGGAAGCCTCTAGCCAGCCGCCAGAATCGCCTCAGCAGTCTGCTCGTCGGTAATCAGGCCGTTGACCAGCCGGCGCGTCAGAGCCGCCCGGATACCGGGCACTTTCTTCTCGCCGACGGCGGTCGCCACGACCATCGAACTCTCGCGCGACGGCAGCGGTGCCGAGGCGACCCGGTCGTTGGTGAGGCCGCTGATGAACTTGCCCTGCGCGTCGAAGGCCCAGCCGACGATCTCGCCGACCGCGCCCGCCTTCTGCAGCAGTTTCAGTTCGGCCGCCAATATGAAGCCATCCACCACCAGCGGCGCCTCGGGGCCGAGGTCGCCGATGCCGACGAAGGTAACGTTGGCCTGCTGCGCCAGGGCATGGGTTTCGCGGATCATCGGTTGGCTCAGCAGCATGTCGCGCTCGGCCGCCGACGAGGCGATGACCGGCAGCGGCATCGGGAAGCTGCGGGCCTTTACCGTCTCGGCGATGTTGAAGATCACGTTGTAGAAGGCTGCCGAACCGTCCGGCGCGATCGAGCCGGTGAGCGACACGATCTTGTGCTGCGGCGCCTCCATCGGCGTCAGCTGCTCGATCGCCGCCTTCAGCGTTCGCCCGGTGCCGATCGCCATCACCGTCGGCTGGTCGTTGCGCAGCCAGCGCTCGATCTGCGCCGCTGCCGCAATCGCCACGCCATGGATAGCGCCGGGGGCTTCGGGATCGGTCGGTACCACCTCGGCGAAGTCGAGGGCGTAGCGCGTACGTAGTTGCTCGGCCAGCTCCATGCAGCGGCCGATCGGATGGTCGAGCCGCACCCGCACCAGCCCTTCACTCACCGACAGCGACACCAGCCGCTGCGCCGTCTGGCGCGATACCCCGAGCTTCCTGGCGATCTGCTCCTGATTGTTGCCGGCGACGTAGTAGAGCCACCCGGCCCTCGCCGCATCGTCGAGACGCGTAATAGCTGTGTCCTGACGAGCCATGAAGTTTTGCCCTCCGATTGGGCGGATACTCATCGAATGATTAGACAACCGCAAGGCAATTTTCGCCTCATCGTCACATCAAAGCAGCGGCAGGGTGATGCGGAAGCAGGCGCCCTGGCCGGTGCCCGGCAGCAGTTCCAGCTTGCCGTTCATCCGCTCGATCAGCTGCCGCGAAATGGCGAGCCCGAGCCCGGCGCCTGCCGGGGCGGTGATGCCGCCCGACTGGCCACGCGCGAACTTCTCGAAGATCAGCTTGCGTTCGGCCCGCGGGATGCCTGGGCCGTTATCGGCGACCTCAATGAGGTAGCGGCCCCGGCCGATCCGGGAGCGCACCTCGACCACCGGTTCGGGTGCGTCGTTGTACTTGATGGCGTTGGACACCAGGTTGATCAGCACCTGGCACAGCCGGTCGGGTTCGCCCGAGATCATGGCGCGCGCTGCGCGACTGCCGACGTTCAGTTGCATGCGGCGCTGCTGCGCCAGCGCCGAGCAGACTTCGATCGCCCTGTCGATCGAGTGCTCGGCATCGATGGGCATGTTGTCCCAGCCACGCTCGCCGCGGTCGAGGGCACTCATCCCCAGGATGTCGTCGAGCAGTTTGGTCAGCCTGAGGCTCTCCTGATGGATGGTCTTGACGAAGCGCTGCCGTTCTTCTGCGGTCAGCCGTTGCTCTTCGAGCAGGATTTCCGAGAACGATCGGATCGAGGTCATCGGGGTGCGCACCTCGTGGCTGACCTGGCTGAGGAACTCGTCCTTCTCGGTGTCGATGGCGCGCAGCTGCGTATTGGCTTCCTCAAGCTTCTGCGCCGTCGAGCGCAGTTCGGCCGAGGTCCGCTCCAGCTCCTGCGAATAGGCGATCACCTGCCGGGTCTCGCCTGCCATCTCGAACACTTCCTCGAGCGACACGGCGTCGCCCGACACCACCTTGCTCAGCATCACATGCGCCGAAGCGGCGCCGATCGAGCCGGCGAGTTCGCGCTCCAGCCGGTCGATGAATTGCGGTGACGGCATATCCGTCACCCCCTCGAACAGGGCTTTGGCGCGCGGCGAGCCGAGCACGCGCTCGGCGACGAAGTAGAGATCCTCGACCGTCGCCGAGCCGCGGATCACCGCCGGCGTTGCGGCGCTGGGGCGACCGAAGAGATCGGCGAACAAGGCCGCCTGCACCCGCTCGAGAGCCGATTGCGAGGTCAGGAGCGACACGACGATCAACGTCAGCGTGTTGAGGAACAGGCTCCAGAACACCACGTTGACCAGCGGGTCGATACCCTCGACCCCAAATAGCGCCTCGGGCCTGAGCCAGGTGACGCCCCAGGGCCCATCGGCCATGATCTCGGCCACCAGCGGCGACGAGCTCTGGAACGACGGCATGAAGCTCGACCAGGCCCAGACCACGAAACCGACGGCGACGGCGGAGGTCGCTGCCTTCAGCGACGCCTCGCGCCAGAACAGGGCCGCGATGATGGCGGGGAGGAACTGCGCCACGCCGCAGAACGAGATCAGCCCGATCGGCGCCAGCGCGTCGGAATCACGCGTCAGGTAGAAGTAGAGGAACCCGAGCAAGAGGATCAGCGCGATCGAGAAGCGCCGCGAATTCAGCAGCAGGCTGCTGACGCCACGGGCATTGGCAACGCCCTGTCCCTGAGTGATGCGCAGCATGATCGGCATGACGATGTGGTTGGAGACCATGATCGACAGCGCAATCGACTCGACGATGATCATCGAGGTGGCCGACGAGAATCCGCCGATGAAGCTGAACAGCGCCAGCCCTTCCTGTCCGGCTGACAGCGGCAGGGTGAGGACGAACATGTCCGGGTTGGCGCCGGCGGGCATCGAGGTCAGCCCGAACAGCGCGATCGGCAGGGTGAACAGGCTCATCAGCAGCAGGTAGGCCGGAAAGGCCCAGCCGGCGGTGCGCAGGTGATTTTCGTTGGAGTTCTCGACCACGGTGATCTGGAACTGCCGGGGCAGACAGAGGATCGCGGCGGCAGAGAGCACGTTCATCGCCACCCAGCGGTCGTCGAAATTGCCGGTCGAGTAGATGTCGATCCCCGCCGCTTCGGCCCGCGAGAAGATCGCCTCGAGCCCGCCGCCGGCATAGATGACGAAGATGCCGATCGCCAGCAGCGCCGCCAGCTTGACGATGGCCTCGAAGGCGATGGCGGCGACGACGCCGTGATGCTGCTCCTTGGCATCGACGTTGCGGGTGCCGAAGAGGATCGTGAACAGCGCCATTCCCGCCGCCACCGCCAGCGCCAGCCCCACTTCGTCGATACCGCGCAGGGTGCGGCCGGGAAACTCGCCCACCCCGGCAATGGCCTGCAGCGACGAAGTGACGGCTTTGAGCTGCAGCGCGATATAGGGCGCGATGCCGATCACCGCGATGACGGTGATCAGCACCGCCAGCCGGCTCGACTTGCCGAACCGCGCCGACAACAGGTCGGCGATCGAGGTGATGCGCTGCTTGTGGCTGATCCGCACCAGCCGCCGCAGCACGAACCACCAGCCGATGAACACCAGTGTCGGCCCGAGATAGATCGCGAGATATTCGAGCCCGTTGCGCGCCGCCGAACCGACTGCGCCATAGAAGGTCCAACTGGTGCAGTAGACCGAGATGGCGAGCGTATAGATGAAGGGCGAGCGCAGGAACGCCGCCTTGTCGTTGCGCGCCTGCCGATCGCTGACATAGGCGATGAGGAACAAGAGGCCGACATAGCCGATGGCGACGGCAATGACCACGTCCGGCGTCAGCATCAGCTTTCGCCCTCGGACGGCGGCTCGGCTTCGGTTTCATGCGGCAGGCGGCGGCCGAGCCAGAAGGCGGCCGCGATCAGCCCCAGCCAGCAGACGAACAGGTAGATCACCTCGAGCGGTATGCCGAACAGGCGCCGCTCGAGCTGGAACACCACCGCAAGCGGCGGCAGGATCAGCAATACGCCCAACAAGCTGAGGAACAGCGCCGCGCTTTCGAGCTTCCGGCGCTCCACGCTCTACTCCTCCGCCGGCGCGAGACCCATCAGTTCGCGCACCGCCCCCACCACCTCGGCATTGGCATAGGGCTTGGTGACGAACCGGTCGGCGCCAAGTTCCTCGGCGGTGCGACGATCCTGCGCCTGGCCTTTGGCGGTGAGGATCAGTACCGGCAACTGCCGCAAGGCCTCATCGGCGCGGATCTGCTTCAGCACATCGAAGCCCGAGCGCTTGGGCAGCATCACGTCGAGCACCAGCACTCTGGGCATGCTGCGGCGCACCGCGCTGAGCGCGGCGTCGCCGTCGGTGACCGCTTCGATCGACCAGCCGGCACGGCGCAGGATGAAGTCGAGCGATCTCAGAATGCTCGGTTCATCCTCGGCGATGAGAACATCGACAGCCAAATTTCTCCCTCCGCCCGACCTCCCAATCGGACCTGGAACACTTAGCCACATCTAGTCCGGCTCGCCAATGTCGAAACGCCGGGGCACCAGCGGCGCGCGGATGGCGGCCGGCTCGCCGGCGGTGGTGAAGGCCTCCTCCTGCCGGTCGGCACAATCGCGTCGTGGGCAGAGCCGGCAGCTCGGACCCACCGGCACGTCGGCGCTGCTGTCGCCGAGGTCCAGCCCGGCGCCATAGACCGTGCGGTCGGCATGCAGCACGTCGCAGGCCAGCATCACCGAGGTGGGGATGGCATGGTCGGCATAGCCGGCGCCCTGTCGCGGCTGGGCGCTGGCGATGAACAGATAGCGCGAGCCGTCGGCGAACTGCGCAATCTGCCGGGCCAACGTGCGCGGCGTGCGGAACGCGCCGTAAATCACCCAGCGCGGGCAGGCGTGTCCGGCGCTTGGCAGCGGCAGGCCGGGCAGGGGGAAATGCTTGGTCAGCCGCCCCGCCGCATCAGAGCGCAGAAACCCGAACGGCAATCCGGGCTCGCCAGGTTTGCGCAGCGACACCAGGCGATGCGCCACCTGTTCGAAGCTCGCGGTGTAGATCTGGCGCAGCGTCTCGATGTCGTAGTGCTGCGCCTCGGCGTCGGCGAGGAACTGTTGGTAGGGAAACACCATGGCGCCCGCGAGGTAGGAACTGAGCGCCCGGTAGCCGAGCCGCCGCGCCGTGGCGGATGACAGCTGTGGGGTATCGATCTCGCGCTCGATGGCGTCGGCGGCGCTGAGTTCGGCGTAAAGCCGGGTCAGTTGGAACTGCCGGGTGGCGGCGCCGGCGCTCGCCTGGAACCACATGGTGCGGGTGTTGGAGTTGAAGTGATACTGCCCCGGGAAACCGGCGGCATCCACCTCGCGATCGGCGCTGCGGGCGATGCTGACGCCGAACTTCATTGCAAGGCAGGCGGCAAGCGTCGCTTCGCCGAACGATCCCTCGGCTTCGATCTCGGCGCGCAGCTCGGCGGCCACGGCCTCGAGCCCCGGGAAGTAATTGTCGCGCTCGAAGATCAGGTCGTCGAGTTCGCGGATCGGCGACAGGCTGCGCCGGGCGCTGGCGTCGATTTCGAATTGGCCGATCAGGCTTCGCGCCACGTCAGTGAGCCCGCGTGTCTCGCGCGTGATCGTCGCCACGAACCGGTTGCGCTCGCCTTCCTCGAGATCGGCGACATCTTCGAGAATTTCGGCGGTGGAACGAACCGCGGTGATGCCGGAGAGGATACGGTGCAGCAGCTGCGCCAGAAGCGGATCGGTCCGCAGCCGGTCGGCATAGCTGTCGGCATTGGCGGTGGCGCCGAGATAAGCGCGGCGGAGGCGGGCGATGGCCCGCGCCGCGGCCGGCTGCTGCGCCACCAGATCGCGTGAGGCCGGCATGTCGATGCCCTGCAGCACCGGGTCGGCAAGGGCTTCGTCGAGCTCGGCGATCAGCCGGTGCTCGGCATCGCCGCTGAGTTCGCTCAGCTCAACGCCCAGCTCTTCGGCCAGCCGGATCAGCAGCGAGCCGCCGACATGGCGTTTGTTGCGCTCGATCAGGTTGAGATAGCTGGCGGAAATCCCGGCCCGGCGGGCGAGCGCTGCCTGCGACACCCCCAATGCCCGGCGACGTGAACTGATCTTGAGACCGATCGGCGCGCGCATGCATCCCCCTCGATTGTCAATGTATTGACACATCATCAATCAGGCAAGGCCAACAATTTACAGAAATGATGAGTAATATCAGTCACCTGTTGCGAAGCTTTGCAGGTGGCCGGATAGTGACACATCGCTGTGAGGCGCATGGCAATGCACCGTGCCCCGCCGCGCATGAGGAGGAGCTAATGACCAATTCTGGGAATTTCAGCCGCCGTGGCGTGCTGAAGGGCGGCCTTGCCGGCATTCTGGCGACGGGCGTCTCGCCGCTGATTTTCACCCGGGGCGCCTATGCCCAGGAATTCTGCAACGCGCCGACCGGTGACACCGTCACCCTCGGATTCGTCATGCCCCTCACCGGCGCTTACGCCGATGAAGGCGCCGACCAGCAGCGGGCCTTTGAGCTCGCCGTCGAACACCTCAACGGTGGCGGCGATGGCGGCATGATTCCGACCTTCTCGTCCAAGACGCTCAAGGGCACCGGTATCCTCGGCAAGAAGGTGGCCTATGTCACAGGCGACGATCAGACCAAGCCCGATGCCGGCCGTGATACGGCGCGCCGGATGATCGAGCGCGATGGCGCCGTCATGATCAGCGGGGCCTCGTCGTCCGGCGTGGCGATCGCCGAACAGGCGCTGTGTCAGGAGAAGGGCATCATTTACATGGCCGGCCTGACCCACTCCAACGACACCACCGGCAAGGACAAGAAGCGGTTCGGCTTCCGCCATTTCTTCAACGCCTACCAATCGGGTATCGCGCTCGGGCCGATCCTCGGCGATGCATACGGCAAGGACCGTGTCGCCTACCACCTGACCGCTGACTACACCTGGGGCTGGACCCAGGAAGAGTCGATGATGGCGGCTACTGAGGCGCTCGGCTGGAAGACCCTGCCTCCGGTACGTACCCCGGTGAACGCCGGCGACTTCAGTCAGTACCTCACCCCCGTGCTCAATTCCGGCGCCGACGTGCTGATCCTCAACCACTATGGCTTCGACGGAGTGAACTCCATCACTCAGGCCATGCAGTTCGGCATGCGTGACAAGCAGGCCAATGGCAAGGACTTCCAGATCGTGCTGCCGCTGGTATCGGACCTCATGGCCAAGGGCGCCGGCGAAGCCATCAAGGGCGTCTACGGCACCGCCAACTGGGACTGGCAGCTGGGTGACGAGGCATCCAAGGCCTTCACCAAGTCGTTCGGCGCCAAGTACGGTCAGCCGCCGAGCCAGATCGCGCAGACGTCCTACGCCCAGGTGCTGCTCTACGCCGACGCCGTGGAACGTGCCGGCACCTTCAATCCGCCCGAAGTCATCAAGGCGCTGGAAGGCTACGAGTTCGACGGCCTCGGCAACGGTCCCACCACCTACCGTGCTGCGGACCACCAGTGCTTCAAGGAGGTTTACGCGGTCAAGGGCAAGGAGGCCCCGGCCAATCCGTTCGACCTGCTCGAAGTGGTCGCCACCGCCTCCAAGGAATCGGTCACCTACGATCCCGCTATCTTCGGCGGCGAACTCGGGCCGGATACCGCCGCCGCCTGCTGATCACGCTGCCCGCGGGAGCCTGCCCTCTCGGTTCGTTTCCGCGGGTGCTCGGTCGAGCCCCTTCTCCCTTGCGGGCGAAGGGGACTCGGTCAAGTCGCGGCGGATGAGGTCATGCCTCAACGGCGGATTTCTCGCTCCCCAGACACTGCCTAGCCGGAGATAAGGTCCCATGGACGCCATTCTCGCCCAGCTCCTCAACGGCCTCGACAAGGGCGGCGCCTACGCCCTCATAGCGCTCGGGCTGACCCTGGTTTTCGGCACGCTGGGCGTCGTCAATTTTGCCCATGGCGCACTGTTCATGCTCGGCGCCTTCTGCGCCGTCACCTTCCGCCAGTTGATTACGCTCGAAACCGTCACGATCGATCCCGAGCAGCTCTCCCCCTGGGGGGCGCCGCTGGAGATCAAGACACCGCTGGCCCAAACCTGGTTCGGGGATTTCGGCGCGGTGATGGTCGACTATTCGGTGCCGCTGTCGATCGTGCTCGCCATCCCTGTCATGCTGCTCGTCGGCATCGCCATGGAGCGGGGTATTATCAAGCGCTTCTACAAGCGCCCGCACGCCGAGCAGATCCTCGTCACCTTCGGCCTTGCCATCGTGCTGCAGGAAATCGTCAAGGCGATCTTCGGACCCAATCCATGGAGCCAGCCGATCCCGAGCAGCGTTCGCGGCGCTTTCGACCTCGGCGCCGTCATCGGTCTGGCTCCCGGCGCACTGACCTATCCGCTCTGGCGCCTGATCTACTTCCTGTTCTCGATCGGGGTGATCGGCGCCGTCTTCGCTTTCCTGCGCTTCACCACCTTCGGCATGGTGGTCCGGGCCGGCATGGCCGACCGCGAGACGGTCGGGCTGCTCGGCATCAACATCGATCGCCGCTTCACCATCATGTTCGGCATCGCAGCGGTCGTCGCCGGCCTCGCCGGCGTCATGTACACGCCACTGCTGCCGCCCAACTACCATCAGGGCATGGACTTCCTGGTGTTGAGCTTTGTTGTGGTCGTAGTCGGCGGCATGGGGTCGCTGCCCGGCGCCGTGGCTGCCGGCTTTCTGCTCGGCATCCTGCAGAGTTTCGCCTCGATGAACGAGGTCAAGCAGATCTTTCCCGGCATCGACCAGATCATCATCTATCTGATCGCCGTCGTCATCCTGCTGGTTCGCCCGCGTGGGCTGATGGGCCGGCGCGGCATGATGGAGGCGTGAGATGGAACTCTTCCGTATGCCCCGCCGCGACCTGATCATCTTCATGGTCTTCGCCGTCGTCGTCCTCGCCATGCCGATCTGGTTGCAGCCCCTGGGCGCAGCCTATCCGGCGCTGATGCAGAAGTTCGTCATCTCCGCCGTCTTCGCCATCGGCTTCAACATCCTCTTCGGCCTCACCGGTTACCTGAGCTTCGGCCATGCCGCCTTCCTTGGCGTCGGCTCCTATACCGCCGTGTGGTCGTTCAAGCTGCTCACCATGGATGCAGTGCCGGCGATCCTGTTTGCACTGCTGGTCTCGGGGCTGTTCGCCCTTGTCATCGGCTGGCTCAGCCTGCGGCGTTCGGGCATCTACTTTTCCATCCTGACGCTCGCCTTCGCGCAGATGTGCTATAACCTTGCCTATTCGGTGCTGACGCCCATCACCAATGGCGAGACCTCGCTGCAGCTGACCCTGCAGGATCCCCGCATCATCGACAACGCCTTGGCCGCGCGGCCGGCCGGACTGCCTTCGGCTTCGCTGTTCGGCAACACCCTCAACGGGCTCCAGGGGTTCTATTTCTGCGCCGTCGTGCTGCTGATCGCCTTCTTCATCACCCAAAAGGTGTTCTCGTCGCCGTTCGGCATGATGCTGCGCGCCATCAAATCCAACCAGACCCGCATGAACTATGCCGGCTTCGACACCAAGCCCTACACTCTCACGGCTTTCGTCATCTCCGGCATGTTTGCCGGTCTTGCCGGCGCCCTGTTTGTCATCACCGACCCGCTCGCCGGAACCGAGCGCATGCAGTGGACGGCATCCGGCGAGGTCGTGCTGATGACTATTCTGGGCGGTGTCGGCACGCTGGTCGGGCCGGTGCTGGGCGCCTGGCTCATCGAATACTTCGAGAACATCTTCTCAGCGTTCAACGAAGGCGTCGTGCATCGCTTCTTCTCATTCCTGCCGTCCGAGATTGCCGATCCGGTCGCTGCCATCGCCAGCAAGTTCGTCGGCGAAGGTTGGCAGTTGACGCTGGGCCTGCTGTTCGTCCTGGTCGTCGTGTTCCTGCCGGGCGGCATCATGGAGGGCGTGCGCCGCATCGGCGCGCTGTTCCGCCGCGGCACCCCACCCAAGACGGGCGCCATGCGCGTCCAGCCGGCGGAGTAACGCGCGATGACAACCAACGAACGCAATGTCGTCCTGCATGTCGATGACGTCAGCAAGAACTTCGGCGGGCTGCATGCTTTGTCCGACATCGACCTCGAGGTCGCTGAGGGCCAGACCCATGCCATTATCGGGCCGAACGGCGCCGGCAAATCCACCCTGCTCAACGTGATCATTGGGCGGCTGGCGCCGACCAGCGGTGCGGTGGTGTTCGACGGCCAGGTGCTGACCGGCAGGAAGCCGCATCAGATCAACCAGCTCGGCGTCGCCCGGGTGTTCCAGACGCCGGAGATCTTTCCCGAATTGACGGTGCTACAGAATGTCATGGTGCCGGCCTTCGCCAAGCGCGACGGGGCGTTCCGGATCAATGTGCTGCGCAGCGTCGATGGCGAAGCGGCGCTGCGCGACGAGGCCGAGGCGATTCTCGAGGATGTCGGCCTTGCCGATCGCCGGCTTTCCCATGCCGGAGCTCTGAGCCGCGGCGACAAGCGACGCATGGAACTGGCCATGTGCCTGATTCAGCATCCCCGCCTGCTGCTGCTCGATGAGCCGACCGCCGGCATGTCGCGGCACGACACCAACACCACCATCGACCTCCTGCAGAAGATCAAGGCGCGCGGCATGACCAAGGTGATCATTGAACACGACATGCATGTCGTGTTCTCCTTGGCCGACAAGATCTCCGTCCTGTCGGGCGGCCGGATCATTGCCGAGGGGCTGCCCGATGAGGTGCGTGGCAATATCAAGGTGCAGGAGGCCTATCTCGGCGGCGCTCACCGGCTCGAGGCGGTGCACTGATGAGCGCGATCGTCATGGACACTGATCTCACCACCGCCGCCCGCAGCGCCGAGCGCGTCGTGCCGCACGACAGCCCGTTCTTCGCCGCAAAGGACATCCACGCCTATTACGGCGAGAGCTACATCGTGCAGGGCGTCAGCTTCGACATCCGGCACGGCGAAATCCTGGCGCTGCTCGGCCGCAACGGCGCCGGCAAAACCTCGACGCTGCGCACCATTGCGCGGGTCGACAACCCCGCCCTGCAGGCGGGCGAGATCTGGCTCGATGGCCAGCCGATCCACAAGATGAAGGCGTTCGAGGCGGCGCGGGCCGGCATCCAGCTGGTGCCCGAGGACCGCCGCATCATCCAGGGCCTGACGGTCGAGGAAAACCTCACCATCGCTCAGGTCGCCCCCGGCCACGGCTGGGAGCTCGAGCGGATCTATTCGCATTTCCCCCGGCTCGCCGAACGCCGCCGCCAGGAAGGCGTGACCCTTTCGGGTGGCGAGCAGCAGATGCTGGCCATCGCCCGGGCCCTGGCGCGCAAGCTGAAACTGCTGCTGCTGGACGAGCCTTATGAAGGCCTGGCCCCGGTCATCGTCGAGGAGATCGAACGCATCCTCAACGAGATCAAGGCGCTGGGGATCACCACCATCATCGTCGAGCAGAACGCCGTCGCCGCCCTCCGCCTCGCCGATCGCGCCGTGATCCTCGACACCGGCGAAGTCGCCTTCACCGGCCTCGCCAAGGACGTGCTCGCCGACGAGGCGCTGCGCCGCGAGTACCTGGCGCTCTGAGATCGCGCTGCGTCGCCGGTGCATCGAGCCGCACCCCGTTCCCTTTCGTCCCCGAGTCTGCTTTGACGAGCCCGTTCAACGCCTTCTCGGAGACCTCGCCTTGACCCAGTCACCACTCGACGCCTTCATCGAGGCGCTCGCCACCTATGAGACCGAGCACGATGTCGGGCTGGCGCTGCATCGGCTGGCCCAAGCGCTGGTCGGGGTGAAGCTCTTCACCATGACCGCCGACAACCCGGCCGGCGGCTATGTGCGGCGGGTCTATTCGAGCGACGAGGCAGCCTATCCGGTGCTTGGCACCAAGCCGATCGTTTTCGACGATACCTATGAGAAGATGCGCACCGAGCGCTTCATCTACTCGGCCAATTCGGTCAAGGAGATGGAGAAGGATTTCCCGGACCTGACGCTGATCCGCTCGCTCGGCTGCGGCTCGGCCATCAACATCCCGGTGGTTGCCGGCGGCGAAATGCTGGGCAGCGTCAATCTGCTCGAGGTCGAGGGCGCCTATCCGCCGGACAAGGTCGAGGCGGCGCGCGGCCTGGTCATCCCGGCGGCAGCCTGCTTCCTGATCCTGCGCAGCCGCTTCGCCATCTGAACCAGTTGCGTCGACGCCGCCAAGGTGCTGATATGCCCCAATTATAGTGGGGCTAAAGTTTTGCGAGTCTGGGGCAAAGCGGGCCGGTCCAAGTGACGGCCTATGTGGTGCAGCGCCTGTTGCTGATGCTGGTGACCCTCTTCGCCATCATCACGCTGACCTTCTTTCTGATGCACGCCGTGCCCGGCGGCCCCTTCACCTCCGAAAAGATGCTGCAGCCCGAAATCCAGGCCGCACTCAACGCCAAGTATCACCTCGATGATCCGCTCTGGCTGCAATACCTCAACTACCTCAAGGGCGTCTTGAGCTTCGATCTCGGCCCCTCGTTCAAATATGCCGGGATGAGCGTCAACGAGATCATCGCCGAGGGCCTGCCGGTGACCATGCAGACCGGTGCCCTGGCGCTGATCTGCGTGGTGGCGCTCGGCGTGCCGCTCGGCATCGTCGCGGCGCTCAACCGCAATCGCTGGCCCGATACCCTGGTGATGGTGATCGCCACCATCGGCGTCGCCGTGCCGTCCTATGTCATCGCCACGGTGGCGCTCTATGTCTTCGCCTTGCGGCTCGGCTGGGTGCCGACCTTCGGGCTCGACGACTGGCGCGGCTACTTCCTGCCGGTGTTCGCGCTCTCCGGTTTCTGGATTTCGTTCATCGCCCGGCTGGCCCGCTCGAGCCTGCTCGAGACGCTGCAGCAGGACTACATGATCACTGCCAGGGCCAAGGGGCTGAAGCGCGGCACGGTGCTCATCAAGCATGGCCTCCGCAACTCGCTGATCCCGGTGGTGACGGTGCTCGGCCCGGTGGTCGCCAACCTCCTCACCGGCTCCTTCGTCATCGAGCAGATCTTCGCGCTGCCCGGCATCGGCCGGCACTTCGTCCTGTCGATCACCAACCGCGACTATACCGCCATCATGGGCATCACCATCTTCTATGCCGCCGTGCTGATGGTGATGATCTTCATCGTCGACATGCTCTATCTCGTGCTCGACCCGCGCATCAAATACCGGGCCGACGCCAAATGACCGACATTGAGATCGCACCGGAAATGTGGGCCCCGGCGACGCGCGACGGCGCCGCCGCCGAGGTCATCGCTGCGCCCAGCCTCACCTTCTGGCAGGATGTGCGGAAACGCCTCTGGGCCAACAAGCCGGCCATGCTGGGGCTGGGCTTCATTATCCTTTTGGTGCTCGCCGCGATTTTCGGGCCGATGCTGTCGCGACACACCTATTTCGAGCAGAACCTAAAACTCTCCAACGTGCCGCCGCTGTTCCAGACTTATGAGGTCGCCGACAGCACCGGCGCGACGACGCGCTTCTTCTTCAACTCGGGCAACCTCAACCTCTACGAGGTGACGCCATCAGGCGAAGTCGCGGGGCTCATCCGGCCGGCCAAGAAGGACCTGATCAAGAAACAGCAGCAGTTCAAGTTCGGTGACCGTGAGGTGCTGCTCGATACCGCCAAACAGCAACTGAGCTTTGCCGATGGCACCGCGCTCGCCCCGACCGGCTGGCAGTGGAATATGAGCAACGTGCTCGGCACCGACCAGCTCGGCCGCGACGTGCTGGCGCGCCAGCTCTACGGCGCCCGCATCTCGCTGACCGTGGCGTTCGTTGCGACGCTGGTAAACTTCTTCATCGGGGTGTTCTACGGCGGCCTCGCCGGCTATCTCGGCGGCAAGGCCGACACCATCATGATGCGCATCGTCGAGGTGATCTCGACCATTCCGCTGACCCTCTACGTCATCCTGATCATGGTGGTGTTCAACTCCGGCTTCCTGTCCGTGGTGCTGGCCATCGGCTCGGTCTACTGGGTCGATATGGCGCGCATCGTCCGTGGCCAGATCCTCACCCTGAAGCAGCAGGATTACGTTGCCGCCGCCCGCACCATGGGCGCCTCGACGCCGCGCATCCTGATCCGGCACCTGCTGCCCAATTCGGTCGGGCCGATCCTCGTCACCCTCACCATGCTGATCCCCAGCGCCATCTTCATCGAGAGCTTCATGAGCTTCATCGGCCTCGGCGTCACCCCGCCGGAAGCCAGCTGGGGCACCCTGACCTCCGAGGCGGTGGAAACGCTGCGCGCCTATCCCTACCAGCTGTTCTTCCCGGCCGCCGCCATCAGCCTCACCATGTTCGCCTTCAACTTCCTCGGCGACGGCCTGCGCGATGCGCTCGATCCGAGGCTGCGCACATGAGTACCCCGATGCTTTCCGTTCATGACCTCTCGACCAGCTTTTTCACCTCGCGCGGTGAGGTGAAGGCAGTGCGCGGCGTCTCGTTCGAGCTCCGCGCCGGCGAAATCCTCGGCATTGTCGGCGAGTCCGGTTCTGGCAAGTCGATCACCTGCATGAGCCTGATGGGCCTCTTACGCAGCAGCGGCCGCGTCATCGAGGGCAGGGCGCTGTTCGAGGGCCAGGACCTCCTGACCCTCGACGAGGACGCGCTCAGCGCCCTGCGTGGCAACGACATCTCGATGATCTTCCAGGATCCGATGACCTCGCTGAATCCGACGCTTACCGTCGGCGAGCAGGTGATCGAAACCATCCTCCGGCATCGCAAGGTCAGCCGGGCGGAGGCGCGGGCCCGGGCCGTCGAGCTGTTCGAGCTGGTGCGCATCCCCTCCGCGGCGAAGCGCTTAACATCCTACCCGCACGAGTTCTCCGGCGGCATGCGGCAGCGGGTGATGATCGCCATCGCGCTCGCCTGCGACCCGAAACTCCTGATCGCCGACGAGCCGACCACTGCGCTCGATGTCACCATCCAGCGCCAGATCCTGGCGTTGTTGAAGGAATTGCAGGGCCGGCTCGGCATGGCGGTGATCCTCATCACCCACGATCTCGGCGTCATCGCCGAAACCGCCGATCGCGTGCTGGTGATGTATGGAGGCATGGTGATGGAGGAGGGGCCGGTGCGGCAACTCTTCGCCAGACCGTCGCATCCCTACACCCGAGGCCTCCTCGCCTCCATTCCGGATCTGCGCGACGACACCCACCACCGGCTGACCCCGATCCCCGGTTCGCCCCCTGACATGCTGCGTCCGCCCAAGGGGTGCCCATTCGCGCCGCGCTGTCCGCATGCCATGACGCAGTGCAATGCCGCTCTGCCGCCGCTTTACGACCTGGGCGAGGCGCATCGCGCCCGCTGCTGGCTGCACCACCCCGAAGCGCCGCGCGTCGCCGGCATCACCGCCGAGCTCGTCCCCGCATGACCGATACGCCGCTGGTCGAACTCAAAAACCTCACCAAGCACTTCTCGCTGCCGGGCGACCTGTTCGGCCGCAACCGTCCGCTGCTCAAGGCGGTCGACGGCGTCGATCTCGAGATCCGCCGCGGCGAGACGCTCGGGCTGGTCGGCGAAAGTGGCTGCGGCAAGTCCACCCTGGCGCGCACCCTGATCCGGCTGTTCCAGCCGACTGGTGGCCAGATGCTGTTCGATGGCGCCGACATCGCCGAACTGCCGGAGCGCCAACTGGTGCCCTATCGCCGGCGCATGCAGATGATCTTTCAGGATCCCTATGCCTCGCTCAACGGCCGCATGACGGTCCAGAGCCTCATTGCCGAGCCGCTGGAGATCGCCGGCATCGGCACCCCGGCTTCGCGAGCCCAGCGAGTTGCCGAGCTGCTGGCGCGGGTCGGGCTCAATGCCGACCACGCCCACCGGTTCCCGCACGAATTCTCCGGCGGCCAGCGCCAGCGCATCGGCATCGCCCGCGCCATTGCCCTCAACCCCGAACTGGTGATCTGCGACGAACCGATTTCGGCGCTCGACGTGTCGATCCAGGCGCAGGTGGTCAACATGCTCGAGGACCTGCAGCAGGAACTCGGCCTTACCTACCTGTTCATCACCCACGACCTGTCGATGGTGCGCCATATCTCGGATCGCATCGGGGTGATGTACCTGGGCAAGATCGTCGAGCTCGCGACCAACGACACGCTCTATCGCGCCCCGGCCCATCCCTACACGCAGGCGCTGCTCGCCTCGATCCCGGTGGCCGACCCCGAAGCGCGGCGCGACGTCGCGCCGATGCGCGGCGAGATCCCGAGCCCGATCGATATCCCCTCCGGCTGCCGGTTCCGCACCCGCTGCCCCTTTGCCACTGAGCTCTGCGCCCGGGTCGAGCCGCCGCTCAGCGATGTTGGCGGCGGTCACCTCGCCGCCTGCCACTACGCGGCCGAGGTGATGGCAGGTCGGGCGGTGGCCGCATGATGAGCACGTTCTTCGACTTTCAACAGGGCCGGACGACGGCCACAAAACAGGAGAAACATATGCTGAAGCGATTGCTGCCGCTCTGTGCCGCGGCTCTCATGGCCTCGGTCGGCCCGGTCTGGGCCGCCGGCGAGCTGACCTATGTGGTCAACAACGAATCCGCCGCCTACGATCCGGGCACCACGGCCGAAACCTTTGCCACGCCGATCATCGGCAACGCCTTCGAAGGCCTGGTGAAATACGCCTCGGATGGCGCCGTGGTGCCGGCTTTGGCCGAGAGCTGGACCATCAGCGATGATGGCCTCACCTACACCTTCAAGCTGCGCGCCGACGCCAAGTGGTCGGATGGCAAGCCCGTCACCGCAGGCGATTTCGTCTATGCCTGGAAGCGCGTCCTGACCCCGGCCTCGGGCGCCAAGAACAGCCAGATGCTCTACGGCATCGTCGGCGCCGAAGAGTTCTATGCCGATCAATCCAAGGACAATGTCGCGGTTTCGGCCACCGACGACCATACGCTGACCTTCACCCTGAAGCAGCGCGTCCCCTACATGCTGCAGCTGCTCGGCTTTTCCACCTTCTATCCGGTGCGCGAAGATATCGTCGCCGCCGATCCCGATGGCTGGACCCGCAAGCCCGACACCTATATCGGCACCGGCCCGTTCCGCGTCACCGCGATGAACTTCGGCGAGTCGATCGTGCTCGAAAAGAACCCCGAATACTACAATGCCGCCAATGTCAGCCTCGACAAGCTGACCTTCCGGCTGATCCCCGATCCGGCGACCGCGCTTGCCGCCTATGAGGCCGGCGATGTCGATGGCGTCGAGGCCGTCCCGGCGCCGGAAATTCCGCGCCTCGCCTCGGAGGAGAATAACGGCTTCCTGGTCGTCCCGGCGCTCGGCACCACCTACGCCTTCTTCAACCCGCACCAGAAGCCGCTCGACGATGTCCGCGTCCGCAAGGCGCTGTCGATGGCGATCGACCGCGAAGAGATCGTCGAGTTTGTGCTGCAGTCGGCCGATGTCCCGGCAATGGCGCTGGTGCCGCCCGGCATGAACGTCGCCGGTGAAGATTTCCGTGACGGTTCCGACACGTTCGGCCTCGCGCCCACCGCCGAAGTCGATGCCGCCAAGGCCCTGCTCGCCGAAGCCGGCTACCCGGATGGCGCCGGCTTCCCCGACACGGTCTACGTCACCTACTCGTCGCCGCCGATCGAAAAGCTGCTCGAAGCCATCCAGCAGATGTGGAAGAAGAACCTCAACATCGACGTCAAGATCCAGGCGTCCGAGTGGCAGGTGTTCTATCCCGAAGTGCAGAAGGTCGAGTACCAGATCGCTCAGATGGGCTGGGGCGCCGACTATCCGCACCCGATGACCTTCCTCGATAACTTCGTCACCGGCAGCGCCAACAATCTCGCCAACTGGTCGAACGCCGATTACGACAAGCTGATCGCCGACGCCAAGGCGACCAATGACGAGAAGCAATCGCTCGCCGACATGCGCGCCGCCGAGGCGCTGATCATGAACGATGCAGTGATCCTGCCGCAGTATCACCGCAACCAGTACATGATGATGAAGCCCTACGTGAAAGGCTTCTGGCGCTCGCCGCTGAACGTGCCGTATTTCGACGCAGTGACCATCGAGAAGTAAGCGCACCGCCGCCTGCTACGAACCCCGGTCTCGCGAGAGGCCGGGGTTTTTGCTTATGGGTCGCTCTATCCAGCCATCGTGGCTTACCCCTCATCCGGCGCTACGTGCCACCTTCTCCCCGACGGGGAGAAGAAACCGGAGAGCGCGGTGATCACTTCTGATCCTCTCCCCGTCGGGGAGAGGGTGGATCGGCCGAAGGCCGAGACGGGTGAGGGGTTGGGTCACAATGCTTCCCGCCTCCACACCATCAAACATGATTTGACAAATCATGTTTTCAGCAAGAGAACATGCGCCGAAATCAGCCCCGGGGTCGTCCATGTTCAACCGAGCCATTCTCGCCGCGCTTGCCGGCGCCATCATGCTGGCCGTCGCGCCCTTGGCGCAGGCCGTCGAGATCAAGCACGACCTCGGCACCACCGAGGTGCCCGACGCGCCCAAGCGCATTGTCGTGCTCGAGTACAGCTTCGTCGACAGCCTCGCCGCCGTCGGTGTCGCCCCCGTCGGGATTGCCGACGACGACAAGCGCGACTCGATCGTTCCGGCCTATACCGCTGTTATCGGCGACGACTGGCAGTCCGTCGGTACCCGCAAGTCGCCGAGCCTCGAGGTCATCGCCTCGTTGCAGCCCGACCTGATCATCGCCGATACCAGCCGGCACGAAGCGATCTACGGCGCGCTCAGCGAGATCGCCCCGACCATCGTCTTCGACAGCCTCACCGGCACCTACCAGGTAGCGCTCGATGCCGCCAAGACCATTGCGCACGCGGTCGGCAAGGATGCCGAGATGGCGGCTCGGCTCACCGAGCACGAAAAGAAGATGGAGGGCTTCAAGGCCGAGATCGGCGACGTCTCTGCCTGGTCGGCGCAGTTCATCGTCGACAATGGCGAAGGCATCTTCCTGCATTCACCGGTGAGCTATAACGGCTCGTTGCTCGCCTGGTTCGGCTTCAAGAACAACATGCCGACCCCCGATGGCCACACCTATGAGGAAGCCATCGTCAAGACTTCGCTGGAGCAGCTTTCCGAGATCAACCCCCAGTTGATCCTGCGCGGCAAGTATGCCGATCCGGGCCTCACCGACAGTTGGGTCGGCCAGCCGCTCTACGACAATGTCGAAGCGGTGAAAACTGGCAACGTCTTCGACGTGAACGCCCATGAATGGTCGCGCCTGCGCGGCGTCATTGCTTCCGAAGTCAGCGGCGCCAACCTCGTCGAGATCGTCAAGAACCTCAAGCAGTAAGCTTGCCTGTCGCCATCCGTTTCGCCCTCCTTGCGGCAGCAGTGCTCATCGCGGCACTGCTGTCGTTGACCATTGGGCAGCGCAGCGATGTCGGCCTCGGCAACGTGCTGCAGCTGCTGTTCGTCGATGACGGCAGCCTCGCCCGCTCGGCGGTGGTCGACCTCAGGCTGCCGCGCACCCTGATCGCCGGACTGATCGGCATCAATCTCGGCCTTGCCGGGCTGGCGCTGCAGGCGGTGACGCGCAACCCGCTGGCCTCGGAATCGGTGCTCGGCATCAACCAGGGCGCGGCGCTGGGCGTGGCGCTGGGGTTGGTGTTCCCGGGGCTGCTGATCGGCAATCTCGACACCATGGCGATCATCGGCGCGGTGGTGGCCGGCGCCGTCACCTTTGCCATTGCCGGTGGGCTGGGCGGTCGGCTCGACTCGATGCGGCTGATCCTCGCCGGCGTTACCGTCGGCGCCTTCAGCTTCGCCTTCGTCCGCTTCACCTTCACCCTCGAAGACAATCTCTCGCGTCTCGTCCTCAGCTGGACCTCGGCCGATATCTCCGCCGCCCGCTTCGATCAGGCGCTGCCGCTGCTGTTCTGGGCTGCCGGCGGCTTGCTGATCAGCAGTTTCATGGCGCACAGCTTCAACATCCTGGCGCTGGGCGATGGCGCCTCGCAGGGCCTCGGCGTCGATCCGCGCCGCCTGCGCTTCATCGGCGCCATGCTTGCTGCCGTGCTCACCGGCGCGAGCGTCGCCGCGGCCGGGCCGGTGATGTTCGTCGGCCTCGTCATTCCGCATCTCTGCCGCCTGTGGTTCGGCTCCAACCACCGGCTGCTGGTGCCGGCAGTGGCGCTGGGCGGGGCAGGTTTGGTGCTGTTCGCCGACGTGGTCTCTAAGCTGGTCCGCTTCCCCTACGAAACCCCGCTCGGGGTGATCTGCGCGCTGATAGGCGCGCCGTACTTCCTCTATGCGACGCTGCGCGCGAGGCACATGGCATGAGCGCCGTGACGCACACCGCCACGCGACCACGCACCGTGCTGCACGGCCTCGTCCTGATCGCGGCGCTCGTCGCGCTGGTGATTGCGGCGGCGTTGTGGAGCCTCAGCGTCGGCGCGGTGCCAATCCCCGCCCAGACCATCATCAACACCCTGTTCAACCTCGATGGCGAGCAGCAGACCTACATCATCATGAAGTCGCGCCTGCCGCGCATGGTGCTGGCGCTGTTGGCCGGCGGCGCCCTGGCGCTCTCCGGTTCGATCATCCAGGCGGTGATCCGCAACCCGCTGGCGAGCCCCAATATCATCGGCATCAATTCCGGCGCCGCCTTGTTCGCGCTGGTGCTGGTATTGGTGTTCCCCGAGATCCCGCAGGTCTGGCTGCCGCTCGCCGCCTGCATCGGCGGGCTCACCGCTGCTGCCTTCGTCATGGTTGTGGCGCATTATCGCAACCTCTCGGCCATCCATCTGGCGCTGATCGGCGTCGCCGTCGGCTTCGTCTTCGAGGCCGGGGTCGATTACCTGCTGATCGTCTCCAATGACAGCGAGAGCTCGGCCCCGATGATCTGGCTTACCGGTTCGCTCTGGGGCCGCACCTGGGTGCATGTGATGATCAGCTGGGTGCCGCTGGTCGCGCTGAGCGCGGTGGCGCTGCTGCTCTCCTACCGCCTCGACCTGATCGCGCTGGGCGAGGCGACCGCCACCGGGCTCGGCCTCGATGTGCCGCGTCAGCGCCTGCTGCTGTTGCTGGTTGCAACGCTCCTCGCCAGCGTTTCCGTCGCTGTGGTCGGCGTCATGGGCTTTATCGGGCTGATGGCGCCGCATATCGCCCGGCGCCTCGTTGGTGGCTCGCACCGGCTGATGCTGCCGGTATCGGCGCTGGTCGGCATGCTGCTGGTCGTGCTGGCCGACGGCATCGGCCGCGCCATCGCGCCGCCGATCGAAGTCTCCGCCGGCATCATCGCGGCGCTGATCGGTGCGCCGTTCTTCATCTACATCATGCTGACCACGACTTCGGAGCAGGACTCATGAGTATCCTGGTCAAGGGCGTCACCGCCGGCTATGGCCGCGACCGCGCCATCGTCGAGAACATCGATCTGACCATCGCGACCGGCGAGGTGACGATCCTGATCGGCCCCAATGGCTGCGGCAAATCCACGCTGCTTAAGACCATCGGCCGGCTGTTGAAGCCTCGCACCGGCACCATCCATGCCGATGAACTCGACGTGCTCCGCAATCATCCCAAGCGCGTGGCGCGCACCATTGCCTACCTGCCGCAGAGCCCGGTGGTGCCGACGGCGATCACCGTGGAGCAACTGGTCGGCTATGGCCGCGCCCCGCACCAGTCGCTGCTCGGTCTCCGCTCGCCCAAGGACATCGAGCTGGTCGACCAGGCCATCACCGCCACCGGGCTCGAGGAGCTGCGGTTCAAACCGGTGGCCGAGCTTTCGGGCGGGCAGCGGCAGCGCGCCTTCATCGCCATGGCGCTGGCGCAGGATACGCCTTACGTCATGCTCGACGAGCCGACCACCTTCCTCGACATCAAGCACCAGGTCGAGACCCTCGACCTGGTGCGCCAGCTGCACGGGGCAGGGCGCACCAGCATCGTCGTCCTCCACGACATCGCCCAGGCCGCCCGCTACGGCGACCGCCTGGTGGTGATGCACGAAGGCCACATCGTCGCCGAGGGCAAGCCGGCGGATGTGGTGACGCCGGAATTGATCCGGGATGTCTATGGGCTGGATTGCGAGGTCTATGCCGATCCGGTGTCGGGCACGCCGGTGGTGACGCCGCGGTAGACTGTTGGCACGCATGGCATGGCGCGCCGTCTGTGTCATGCCATTCCCTCACCCCGGCGCCTTCGCCGTACTGGCCCGTACCACCAGCACAGGCAGCAGCGGGTCCGCCTCCAGCGGCGGTTCGCCATTGATACGGACCAGCACCGCCTCGATGCAGCGCCGGCCCAGCGCGGCGAAATCCTGGCGCATGGTGGTGAGCGGCGGGATGAAATAGGCGGCCTCCGGCACGTCGTCGAAGCCGACCACGCTGAACGCCTCGGGGACCCGTCGGCCGCTCTCGTGCAGCGCCAGCAGCACCCCCTGCGCCATCCGGTCGTTGGCGACATAGACGGCAGTGAACTCGCGTCTGGCCGCGATCTCGAGGCCGGCGCGATAGCCGCTCGCCGCCGACCAGTCGCCGACCACCGGCTCGACTGCCACGAGGCCCGCTTCGCCCAGTGCCTTGCGCCAGCCATGGATGCGCGAGTCCGACACGGTGAACCCGGCCGGGCCCGCCACATGCGCGATCATCGTGTGACCCAGTTCGATCAGATGCCGGGTGGCGAGACGCGAGCCTTCCACCGAGTCGGTCATGATCGAGGTGTGCTCGCCGGTATCGACCGAGCTCAGCGTCACCACCGGCACGTTGTCGAACGACATGAAGGCCGCGCTCGCCGAGACATCCTGCGGGGCGATCATCACGATGCCTTCGACGGCCTGGCTGGCAAGCCGCTGCAGTGCGTCCGAAATGGTGCGGTAGTTGGATTCGGGCAGGCTGACGATCGACACCGCGTAGCCCGCTTCCCGCGCCGCCTGCTCGACCGCCCACAGCGCGCTCGCCGGCCCGAAGCTCAGGTAGTCGGTGGCCACCACGCCGATGGTGCGCGACCGGCTGGTGGCGAGGGTCCGCGCCGCGATATTGGGCCGGTAGTCGAGGCTGTCGATTGCCTGCAGAACCCGCTGACGCGTATCGGCCTTGATGAAGGCGTAGTCGTTCAGCACCCGCGACACCGTCTGCGGCGAGACACGCGCCAGCCGCGCCACATCCATCATTGTCGGCGCTCGCGCCTTGCTGTCCGGTCGTGCCATCGGCTGCCCTTCGTTATCGCAAACAATATGCACGCCATCAGGCTGGCGCAAGCCGGACATCCAGCGTTGCCAGCGAAAATGACATGAAGGCTGTCCTTATCGGGATCGTCCGCGAGTCGTATTGACATCAGAATTGTTTGCGCAAACAATTTGCCGCAATGGGCGCGACCAACCGCGTCTCCACGAGGGAGTGAGGCGTGGAATCGAAGTCAGGGCTCCGGATCGGGGACCGCATCCTGTTTGGCGCCGCCTACTATCCGGAGTACCAGCCGGTCGACCGCCTCGCCGAGGATTTCCGCCTGATGCGGGAAGCCGGCTTCAACCTGATCCGTGTCGGCGAGTCGGTGTGGAGCACCTGGGAGCCGCGCGAAGGCGAGTTCGAACTCGAGTGGCTCGAGCCGGTGCTCGACGGCGCCCATGCGCACGGCATCTCGGTGGTGCTCGGCACCCCGACCTACGCCGTGCCGCCCTGGCTGATGCTCAAGCACCCCGAGATCGCGGCCGAACAGCGGACCGGCGTGCGCGTGCCATGGGGCGCCCGGCAGGAGACCGATTGCTCGCATCCGGTGTTCCGCCGCTATGCCGAGCGCATCATCCGCGCCGTGGTCGGCCGCTATGCCGGGCACCCGGCGGTGGTCGGCTTTCAGGTCGACAACGAACCCGGCCAGCAGGTGCCGCACAACACCCATGTGTTCACCGGCTTCAAGCGCTGGCTGCTCGAGAAATACAACGGCGTCGAAGCCATCAACCAGGCCTGGAACCTCACCCATTGGGCGCACCGGCTGAACGATATCGACGAGCTGTGGGTCCCGGACGGCAACCACGTGCCGCAATACGATCTCAGCTGGCGCCGCTATCAGGCTGAACTCACCACCGAGTACATCGCCTGGCAGACGGCGATCGTCCGCGAATACGCCACGCCCGACCAGTTCATCACCACCTGCATCGACCCGATGCGGCCGGCGGTCGATGACCGCGCCATCGGCGCCGCCGGCGATGTCATCGCTTCCAACCAGTATCTCGCCACCCAGGACCAGCTGGGACCCGACATCGTCGGCGATTACGCCTTCCCGCCGTCGGGCAGCTGGGCGCCGTTCTTCATTTCGGATCGCACCTGGGCCATCGGCCAGCAGCGCTTCATGGTCACCGAGACCAATGCCACCAGCGTCGGCTTTCCCTGGTTCAACTACCCCGCCTTCGATGGCCAGTGGCGGCAGGTCGCCTGGGCGATGATCGCCCGTGGCGCCCGGGCCGTCGAATACTGGCACTGGCACACCATGCACGGCTCCTGGGAGACCTTCTGGGGCGGTGTGCTGCCGCACAGCTTCGTGCCCGGCCGGGTTTATGATCAGGTCGCGGCGCTGGGTCGCGAGATCCAGCGGGCAGGGCGGGCGGTCGAGGGCATCGTCCCCGACGCGACGACCGGGCTGTTGTTCTCGATGCCCACCCGCTGGGCCTTCGAATACCATCCGCCGCTGCAGGACCCCGGCGCCAAGCAAGAAAAGCAAGGGCCGCCGGATCGCGCCGCCTATGAGCGCATCGTCTATCGCTTCTATGGCGGGCTGAACCGCGCCGGCCACCAGGTGCGGGTGATGCACGCCACGGATTTCGAGATCGCCGATCCCGCGCAGCTGGCTGCCGAACTGCCCGTGCTGGTCGTCCCGGCACTCTATCTCGCTTCTGACGCACTTATTGCCAACCTGACCGCCTATGCCGCGGCGGGTGGCCATCTCGTCCTCGGGATCCGCACCGGCTATGCCGACGAGATCGGGCGGCCGAAACTCGACCGGCAACCGGCCGGCCTCGCCGCCGCTGCCGGCGCCTGGTACGACGAGTTCAGCAACCTCACGCAGCCACTCGCCGTCAGCGGCGACATCTCGGGCGCCGCCGAGGGCCTCGTCGAAGGCCTGATCCCGGATGGTGCAACGGTACTCGCCAGCTACGAGCATCCGCATTTCGGCCGCTGGCCCGCCGCGACGACGCACCGGCATGGCGCCGGCCGTGTCACGTATCTCGGCAGCTTCCCGGGCCTCGACCTGGCCGAGTCGCTGGGCCGCTGGCTGGCGCCGCATCACCCCTGGGCCGCAGAGCTCGTCCCCGGCGCGCTGACCGTCCACGGCGCCACCAATGCCGCGGGCGAACAGCTGTGGTTCGTCCACAATTTCGGCTGGCAGGCTCGGACGATCACGCCGCCGATGCCGGTGGAGGACGTGTTGAACGGCGCGCCGGTGGAGAGGCTGGAACTCGCGGCCTGGGACGTGCGGGTGCTGCGCGAACGCGGGGCAGGGCGATGATATCGCTCGCGAAAGCCGAGAGAGACGGCCATGCGGCGACGTCGCAATTGACGAGGCGGTGCGAGAAGAGCACCCCCACCCCTGTCCCCTCCCCGCAAGGGGGAGGGAGACGCTCGCACCAGCGCCAGTGTTTTGGTCTCCTCCCCCCTTGCGGGGGAGGGACAGGGTGGGGGGTGCTCTGTGCGCACCAAGCTGTCCTCAAGCCTTATGCGGTCGCCATGGGGGAGGCCGGGAGGGGGCCGTCTGCCGGCAGTCGGCGACAACCCAGCACCCCGGTGTTCGGGTCATGACCGCCCCCACCACCATCCATCGCCCCAAAGCCAAGGCGCGTGCTTCGGTCACCGCCTATCTCTTCCTTGCCCCGTTCATCGCGGTGTTCGCCGTCAGCGTGGTGATCCCGCTCGGCTACGCCATCGTCATCAGTTTTTTCCGCAAGCAGATGGTCGGCGGCACTGTGTTCGTCGGGCTCGGCAACTACGCCCGCGCCTTCGGCGATGCGCTGCTGCATGACGGCGTGCTGCGGGTGCTGCTGTTCTTTTTCCTGCAGGTGCCGATCATGCTGGCGGTTGCCATGTTCGTGGCGCTGGCGATCGACAGCGGCCGGCTGGCCGGCAGCCGGATCGTGCGCATCGGGCTGTTCCTTCCCTATGCCGTGCCGGCGGTGGTCGCGGCGCTGATGTGGGGCTACATCTTCGGCGGTCAGTTCGGCCTCGCCGGCCAGGTCTTCGGCTTCTTCGGCGCCACCGCGCCGGATTTCCTCGGCCCCGGTCTGATGCTGGGCAGCGTCGGCAACGTCGTGACCTGGTCGTTCGTCGGCTACAACATGCTGATCTTTTATGCCGCGTTGCGCGCCGTGCCGACCGAGGTCTACGAGGCCGCCGATATCGACGGGGCAGGCGAGTGGCGGAAGGCCTTCTCGATCAAGTTGCCGGCTTTGCGTCCGGCACTGACCCTGGCGCTGATCTTTTCGGTGATCGGCAGCCTGCAGCTGTTCAACGAGCCATCCATCCTGCAGGCGCTCCGGCCCAGCGTCATCACCACCAACTGGACCCCCAACCTCTATGCCTACAACCTCGCCTTCACCGGCAGCCAGACCAACTATGCCGCGGCCATCGCGGTGATCCTCGGCGGCTTCACCGTCGCCATCGCCTATGTCGTGCAGCTCGGCATCGCCCGGCGGGATCGGCTGATCTGATGGCCACGAGCGAGAACACCGGCCTCAAGGCGCGCAAGTCCGTGGTGCTCAGCATCGTGCTCTGGATGCTGCTCGCCTATTTCATGCTGCCGCTCTGCTGGCTGCTGGTGAACGCCACCAAATCCAATGTCGATCTCTTCGCCACCTTCGGCCTCGCCTTCGCGCCGAGCTTTGCGCTCATCGACAATATCCAGAGCCTCTTCGCCTTCCAGGACGGCATTTTCCTCCGCTGGTTCGGCAACACCATCCTCTATGCGGTGGTCGGGGCCGGCGGCGCCGCGGTGATCGCCGCGATGGGCGGCTACGCCCTGGCGAAGTTCGATTTCCATGGCCGTCGCGGTGTGTTGATGGCGGTGCTCGGCGCCAGCGCTGTGCCCGGCACGGCGCTCGCCGTCCCCACCTACATGCTGTTCAGCCAGTGGGGCCTGATCAATACCGAACTGGCGGTGATCATTCCGGCTTTGGCCAGCCCTTTCGGGCTGTTCCTGATGCTGGTCTACGCGCAGGACGCGGTGCCGGATTCGATGATCGAGGCCGCCCGCATCGATGGCGCCGGTGAGGCGCGGATCTTCTGGACCATTGCGCTGCCGCTGCTGGCGCCCGGCTTCGTCACCGTGCTGCTGTTCCAGCTGGTCGCCACCTGGAACAATTACTTCCTGCCGCTGATCGTCCTCAACCAGTCCGACAAGTTCCCGCTCACCGTGGGGTTGAGCCTTTGGAACAAGCTCGCCAATGCCGGCGGGGTCAATCTGGCGCAGCCGCTCTATCCGCTGGTGATCACCGGTTCGCTCCTCGCGGTGCTGCCGCTGATCGTCGCCTTCCTGTTCCTGCAGCGCCACTGGCAGTCCGGCATCGCCGCCGGCGGGGTCAAGCAATGAGCGCGCAATCAATCCCCCGCACCAGCCGGCGCGGGGCGTCAACGACGACAACAATGACAAAGGGAGACGTCATTATGATCGGAATAAAGACCGGCAGCCTGATCCGGGCTGCCCTCACCGCCGGGATCGCCGCAGCGGCCCTGTTCGCCGGCGCCGCCAGCGCCCAGGAGCCGGTAGAGATCACCTTCTGGACCTGGCTGCCCGACATCCAGAAGACCGTCGACCTGTTCGAGGCGAGCCATCCCAACATCAAGGTGAAGGTAGAAAATGTCGGCGTCGGCGCCGACCAGTACACCAAGATCCAGAACGCCGTGGATGCCGGCTCCGGCGGCCCCGACGTCGCCCACATGACCTATGACGCGATCCCCAATTTCGCCCTCACCGGCGCGCTCGCCGACGTCACCAAGCATGGCGGCGAAAGCGTGCGCGAGCTGTTCCTGCCCGGCGTGGTCGGGCTGGTCGACATCAATGGCGGCATCTACGGCATCCCGCAGGATTTCGGTCCGGGCGTGATGTACTATCGTAAGGACGTGTTCGATGAAGCCGGCGTCGAGGTGCCGCGCACCTGGGCCGAGTTCGCCGCCGCCGGCGAAGCCATTCACAGCAAGAACCCCGAGCACTTCATCACCTTCATCGATCCGGCTTTGGTCGATGCCGCCTATATGGGGCTGTGGCAACTCGGCGCCGCGCCGTGGAGCCTCGAAGGCGGCACCAACGTGACGCTCGATTTCAACTCCGAAAAGGCCAAACAGTGGGCCGACTACTGGACCGATCTCAACGCCAGGGGGCTGACCATCGAGTCCGTCATGGGGTCTGACGCCTGGTTCAAGCAGTTGGGCGCCGGCCAGATGGCCACCTGGGTGGTCGGGGCCTGGGGCCTCCAGGCGCTCACCGGCGTCTTGCCGCAGAACGAAGGCCTGTGGCGGGTCGCACCGCAGCCGGTATGGAACGAAGGCGATGTCGGCACCAGCCAGTTCGGCGGCTCCGGCACGGTGATCCTCGAGCAGAGCGCCAACAAGGCGGCCGCGGTCGAGTTCGCGCTGTGGATGAACAGCAGCCCGGAAGGCGTCACTTCGCTGAAGAACGACCAGGGGCTGCTTCCCACCACCAACGCGGCCTGGGAAGATCCGGCTTTCCTCGATGAGGAGATTGCCTATCTGGGCGGCCAGAAGGCTCGCCAGATCTTCGCCGAGTCGGCCAAGAACTCGGTGGTCGGCTGGAGCTGGCTGCCGTTCCAGCCCTTTGTCGGCAGCGTCTACAAGGACACCGTCGGCCAGGCTATCTCGGGCAAGACCAGCATCGCCGAAGGCTTTGCCGCCTGGCAGAAGCGCATCGCCGACTACGCCACCGAGCAAGGTTTTACGGTTACGGCAAAGTAGACCAGCACACCGAGACCCCCGCTCCATCGTCTTCCTCCCCTCAGGGCGCTACCGCGTCCCCTTGCGGGGAGGGGACAGGGGTGGGGGTCCGCGCGCACCGGCGTCGCGGGTCTTCCGCGACCCCTTTCATCCAGTTTTCACCTGCGTTCACAGGACGGTCCTGCTTTGCCCAGATTTCTGCTGCCCAAGGACTTCACCTTTGGCGTCGCCACCAGCGCCTACCAGATCGAGGGCGCCTGGAACGAGGACGGCAAGGGCCCCTCGATCTGGGACACCTTCACCCAGACCCCCGGCAAGGTCGCCGGTAATGTCCCGGGCAATCGCGGCGTCGAGCACTACCAGCGCTATCGCGAGGACGTTGCCCTGCTGCGCGAGCTCGGCATCGAGAGCTACCGCTTCTCGCTCAGCTGGTCGCGGCTGATGCCCGAAGGCACTGGCCGGGTGAACCAGGCCGGCGTCGACTTCTACTCGCGGCTGATCGATGAATTGCTGGAGCAGGGCATCGCCCCCAATGTCACGCTCTATCACTGGGATCTGCCGCAGGCGCTCGAGGACCGGGGCGGCTGGGTCACCCGCGATGTTGCCGGCTGGTTCGGCGACTATGCGGCGCTGGTGTTCGACAGCTACGGCGATCGCGTCCGCCGCTGGGCGACGCTCAACGAGCCGATCTCCATCTGGGTCGGCTACGGCATGGGCGCCTTCGCCCCTGGCCGCACCGACGAGAAGGCGGCGCGCCAGGCGATGCATAATGCGCTGCTGGCGCATGGCCGTGGCGTCGAAGCGTTCCGCGCCGCCGGCAGCCCGGGCGAGATCGGCATCGTGCTCGATATCTGGCAGCGTCATCCGGCGACCGACAAGCCGGAGGACAAGGCCCTGGCGGCACAGGACGAGGATAACGGCTTCCGCTTCTTCCTCGATCCGCTGCTCGGCGGCGGCTATAGCGAGCGTCTCACGCAGCGTCTCACCGCCGAGGGCACCATGCCCGAGATCGAAGCCGGCGACCTCGAGCTGATCGCCACGCCGATCGACTATATCGGGCTCAACGTCTACTCGCGCGTCGTGGTCAGCGCCGAGCACTACAACCCGAAATGGTGGGTCGCCGACGAGTGGCACCCGGGCGGCAACTTCCTCGACAACGGCATGGAATTCTACCCAAAGGCAGTCTACGACGCGATCCATATGGTCAAGACCGACTATGGCTTCGACCGGCCGATCTTCATCACCGAGAACGGCGTCTCCGACGGCAGGACCCTGGCCGATCCGCTACAGGATGACGAGCGCATCGCCTATGTCGGAGCCTTCCTCGAATGGATCGCCAAGGCGATCGAAGAGGGGGCCGACGTGCGCGGCTATTACCTGTGGTCGCTGCTCGACAACTACGAATGGGCTGCCGCCTACACCCAGAAATTCGGCATCGTCCACGTCGACCTGGAGACGATGCACCGGACACCGAAGAAATCGGCGTTGTGGTATCGGGATGTGATCAGGCGGCGGGGAGTTTAGGGGCTCCCGGCACTGGCGGAGACGGCGCCGCGCGCGTGGATAGCTCGGTGTGGGAAGGCCCCCCACCCTGTCCCTCCCCCGCAAGGGGGGAGGAGACCAAAACACTGGCGCCGGTGAAAGCGTCTCCCTCCCCCTTGCGGGGAGGGGACAGGGGTGGGGGTGCCCTTCCCGCACCGTCCTATCGGGCAGATTTGAAACCGGAGCCCTACGTCTCCGCCCCAGCCGCCTCGCGCACGAAATACTCGGGGTGCGCCGAGCGGATCACGTCGAGTTCGTGCATCACCGAGGCAAGGTGCACCGTCATGCTTTCGTCGGCTCCCTTGGCGTCGTGCGCCGAGAGCCGGGCCAGGATTTCCTCGTGCTCGCCGACGATGAAATACATGTGCTCCTGGCTGAGCAGCGACAGCCGGCGGATGCGGTCCATGTGGAACTTGGCTTCGCGCACATCGTCCCAGATGGTCTCGAACCCGGCTGCCTTGGCGATAAGCGAATGGAAGCGATCGTCCGACTTGAGGAAATCCTGGTCGTCGCCGAGCCCGGCAAAGGTGTGCTGCAGCACGATTTCGCGTTTCAGCAGCGCCGCGATCTCCGGCGTCAGCCGCTCCGCGGCGAGCCGGGCAAGGGGGCGCTCCAGTGCTTCGCGGATGAAGCGCGATTTGGCGATCAGGTTCTCGCTCAGGGGCGATACGATGGTGCCGCGCTGCGGCAGGATTTCCACCAACCCGCGCCGCGCCAGCCGGGCGAAGGCTTCGCGCACCGGGGTGCGGCTGACGCCGAACTCGGCGGCGAGACGCGCCTCGGAGAGTTCCTGGAACGGCGGCAGCTGCATGTCGAGGATCTGCTGCATCAGCCGGTCATAGACCTGGCTCGCCATCGAGCCGCCATCCTGCCGTGTGCTGTAGCCGCTATCGCCGAACTCTGCTGCCGTCGGTATCCCCTTGGGGGCTTTCATGGTCGTTCCGCCGTCATTTGTTCCCCAGCTGCAATCCTGCCATGAAGTACTTCCGCAAGGCGATGAACAGCAAGACCGTGGGGATACTCGAAATCAGCGTCGCGGTAATCACCACGTTGGGTCCGAGCGTGGAATAGGTGCCCTGCAACGATTGCAGCGCCACCATGATCGAGCGCACCTCGATGCCGTTGGCGAGGATCGAGGAGAAGAGGAGGTCGTTCCAGATGAAGGTGAACTGTAGGAGGAACAGCGCGATCAGCGGCCCCATGGCGTTGGGCACGATCATCGAGGTGAATACCCGCCATTCGCTGGCCCCCTCGATGCGCGCCGCCTCGTCCACCTCGCGGGTGATGGCGGAGAACGAGTTGCGCAGCACCAGCAGCGGGAAGGGGATGCAGATCGCCACATAGACCAGCAGCATGCCGAACCAGGTGTTGACCAGCCCGACCCGCTGATAGCCGAACAGCAGCGGCACCAGGTACATCTGGAACGGGAACAGCGTGCCGGTGAAGATCAGCATGAACCAGCCGTTCGAACCGATGAGGTGCAGCCGCGTCATCCCATAGGCCGCCGCCGCGGCGAAGGCCACGGCCAGCGCCCCGCCGATCAGCGCATAGCTGAACGAGTTCATTGCCGCCTGCCCGAGATTGGCAATGGTCCAGGCCTGCACCGCGTTGTCGACGATCGGCGCGAGACTCTCCGGCAGCTGGAGCACGCCTTTGGTGGCGTATTCCTCGGTGGTCTTGAACACCGTGACGAACAGGTAATAAAGCGGCGTCAGGTAGGCGATGGTGAGCGCCAGGATCGGCAGCACCAGCCAGCGGCCACCCTGCCGCTGCGCCCGCTTCTCCTTTTCGATCAGGCCGGAAATGAATGCCTTGTCGGTGATATCGACTGCCATGATCTGCCTATCGAATGTTTCTGCTGACGCGCGCCTGCACCACGGCGAGCAGCGCGCTGACGGTGATCACCATGGCGCCCAGCACCACGGCCACGGCCGAACCATAGGCCCAGGCGCCGTTCGAGAAGCTCTCGTAATACATGTAGACCGCCAGCGAGAGCGTGCGCTTGCCGGGGAACGAACTCGCCATCACCCAGAGCAGGTCGAAGGTGGTGAAGCCGGCCGCCACGTTGAGGATGGTGACCACCAGCACGGTTGGCAGCAGCAGCGGCCAGACGATGTGGCGGAAGATCTGGAAGTTCGAGGCGCCGTCGACGCGCGCTGCTTCGACCGGGTCCTTGGGGATGGCGGCGAGGCCCAGCAACAGCAGCACCATGGTGATGCCCACGGTCTGCCAGACGAAGGTGACGATCACCGAGCCGGTAATGGTGGCGGGGTCGAACAGCCAGCCGAAATCGAATGGCGTGCCGGTGATGCCGGAGACGGCCGAGTTGAGCACGCCGGTTGGTGCGTAGACATAGTACCAGATGGCGCCCACCGCCGTCGGCGCCAGCACGCGCGGCAGGAAGAACAGGCTCTTGAAGGTTTCCTGGAACGGGATGTTCCTGAGCAGGAGCGCCAGCCCCAGGCCGACGGCAAGTGGAAATGCCACCGCGCCTACCACCCAGATCGCGGTATTGCCCAGCGCTTCGGAGAAATAGGGCACGCGGAACAGCCGCGCGTAGTTGTTGAAGCCGGCGAACTGGTCGAGCCCGGTGAATTTCTGCCACTTGGTGAAGCTGAGGATGACGTTGAACACCACCGGCAGCAGCAGGAACAGCGTCACCATGGTCACCGCCGGGGCGATGAACAGCCAGGCCGTGCGCGTCTGCTGCCAGGCAACCCGGCGCTCGCGGCGGCGCGCGTCTTTCAGGATTTCCGGACTGATCAGGGCTGAGGCAGTGACGGGCATCGTCGGGCTCCGGGGAACAGGAGAGCCATGGGGCTCTCAGTGGTCCTCCACCGCGTAGCGGGGGAGGGGGACCAGCGAAGCTGGTGGAGGGGGCGACCCCAAACACCGGCGCCTCCCGCCGCCCCCTCCACCGCCTTCGGCGGTCCCCCTCCCCCGCTACGCGGTGGAGGACCAAGGAGAAGCCGGCGTATAGTACCGAAAGGGGGTGCCGGCCGCGCCGAAGCGCGACCAGCTGGGAGGACCTGGAAGTTACTTGCTGGCCCAGTAGTCGGCGTTGATCGCCTGCATGTCGGCCATGGACTTGGCTGCCTGCTCGGGAGTCGGATCGAACATGAAGGCGCCCATGGCGGCGACGAGGTCGCCTTGGATCTGGGAGGGCACCGCTTCCCACCAGCGGACCAGCGCCCGCGGCTTGGCGGCAGCAACCAGTTCCTTGTTGGCCTCGATGGTGGCGTTGGGCGCCTGGGCCTTGAGGTTGCCGTTATAGACCTGGACGGTCGAACCGAGCGCATTGGCGGCATCGGCCCCCATCAGCGACTGCACAGCCTTGCCCAGGTTCGGATCGGCATCGAGTGCCGCCTTCGACACGACGATCGGCGAGGCCTCGACGATCACCGACTGCTGCACATCCGGCGAAAGCGACGGCATCAGGAAGGTCTTGAAGTCCTTGCCCGGCTCCATGCCGGCTTCGGCGAACGACCCCGAGTGCCAGTCGCCGACGAGGAACATTGCCGCCGACTTGTCGACGAAGTACTTCTGGTCGTCCTGCTCGCGCGGGTCGGTGAAGTAGCCCTTGGCATACATCTCGCCCCACACCTTGAAGGCGTTCTGCACGTCCGGGCTGTCATAGGCGACCGAACCATCGGTGAGGCCGACAAACGAGTCGGGGTTGGTGCCGAGCACCAGCTGGCTGAACCAGATGAACGGCATCCAGCCGCCCGAGGCCGGCCCGTTGATCGGGGTGTATCCGGCCGCCTTCAGCTTGTCGCAGGCATCGATGAACTCCGCCCAGGTGGTCGGCGCAGCAGCGATGCCGGCTTTCTCGAAGGCTTCGGTATTGTAGAACATCACCCAGTTGGCGACGTTGAGCAGCACGCCGTAGGGCTTGCCGTCCACCGACACCAGTTCCTTCTGGTCGGCCGAGAAATCGCCGTCGGCGATCGCCTGGTCCCAGTAAGGGGTGAGGTCGGCGGCGATGCCGGTTGCCACCAGGTCGCTGAGCTGCTGGCCGTTCCACCAGGTGAAGAAGGCCGGAGCGTTGTTGCCGGCGATCGAGGTCTGCATGAACGCCTGGTACTTATCGGTCGGCGTGATTTCCTGCAGCTTGATCGTCGCGCCCGAGGCGGCGCTGGCGCCTTCGGCCAGCTTGGTCATGCCGGCGTTCCACGGGGTCTTGTCGGAGTAGAGGGCGAGGTCGGCGGCAAACGCCGTGCCCATGGAAAGCGCCGCAGCCAAGCTCACGGCGGTGATAGTCCTGATAAACGACATGTCTCTCTCCCTTGTCGTGTTCCCGCTGCCCCCTAGCGGAGCAGCGAATTCTGGCTTTCGTTGTCGAAGACGTGGACGCGCGCGCCATCGATGCGGAACCGCACCGACTGGTTCGGCTCGAGGGCGCGCGGGTGCTGCATGCGTGCGACGATCTCGGCCCCGCCGAGCTCGGCAAACAGCAGGCTCTCGTTGCCGAGCATCTCGGCGAAACTCACTTCGGCGCTGAAGTCGGCGCCGAGCTCCGGTCGCGTGCCGTGCCCTTCCGGCACGATATCCTCGGGCCGGATGCCCAGCGTCACCGCCGTTCCCGCTGCCGGCAGGTTGAAGCGGTCGGCCGGTACGGGGACATTGAGCCCGGCGGCGCGGATGATATTGCCCGGGCCGACCTCGGCCTTCAGCATGTTCATCGATGGCGCGCCCATGAAGCCGGCAACGAACATGTTGGCAGGCCGCTCGAACACCTCGAGCGGCGTGCCGATCTGCGCCACCCGCCCGTCGTTCAGCACCACGATCTTGTCGGCCAGCGTCATCGCCTCGACCTGGTCGTGCGTGACGAACACCACGGTAGCGCCGAGCTGGCGCTGCAGCCGCTTGATCTCGATGCGGGTCTGGTTGCGCAGCTTGGCGTCGAGGTTGGAAAGCGGTTCGTCGAACAGGAACACCTTTGGCTCGCGCACCATGGCGCGGCCGATGGCGACGCGCTGCCGCTGCCCACCGGACAACTGGCTCGGCCGGCGATCCATGTAAGGGTCGAGCCCCAGCATCTTGGCCGCTTCGCCGCGGCGCCGGGCGATTTCGTCCTTCGGCACGCCGCTGATGCGCAACCCAAAGCCGAGATTGTCGCTCACACTCATATGCGGGTAGAGCGCGTAGGACTGGAACACCATCGAGATGCCGCGATCGCGCGACGGCAGGTCGTTGACCAGCTTGCCGTCGATCTTCAACTCGCCATGCGAGATCGTCTCGAGCCCGGCGATCATCCTGAGGATCGTGGATTTGCCGCAGCCGGAGGGCCCGACCAGCACCACGAAAGTGCCGTCCTCGATGTCGAGGTCGACGCCCTTGATGGCGACGAACTCGCCGTAGATCTTGATGATGTCCCGGAGGGTAACGGTTGCCATGGCGCCTCTTATCGTCCGGCTGGGTCGGCGTAGCGCATCTCGGGCTGGATCGAGTACCAGTCCGGACGCTGCGGATCGCGGTCATAGGTGTAGCCGCCGACCTCGCGATAATAGGCGGCGTAATGGGCGAGCTTGTCGCGATCGACCTCGACGCCGAGCCCCGGCGCCTTGGGCAGCGCGATCTCGCCGTCGACATATCTGAGCTTGCCGCCGACGATGATGTCGTCGAGCAGGTGATGGTAATGCGCGTCAGCGGCAAAGCTCATGTTGGGCAACGCCGCGCCCAGGTGCAGCATCGACGCGAGCTGGATGCCGAGCTCGCCCGAGGAATGGACACTGGCGCCGAACTGGAAGGTCTCGAGCACCTGGCCGGCCTTGTAGGCCTGCCGCAGGCCGCCCCAAAACGTCGTGTCGAGCAGGATCACGTCGACCGCGTCATGCTTGATGCAGCTTGCCAGCTGCTCGAAATTCACCACCACCGTGTTGGTGGCGGTAGGAATGGAGATACGGTCGCGCAACCGCCGCATCCCCTCGAGCCCGAAACACGGGTCCTCGAAATAGTCGTTGCGAATGTGTTCGATCTCCTTGGCCACCCAGATCGAGTCCTCGACCGACCACACCGAATTGGGGTCGAGCCGGAAGCGGTCGCCGGGCAGCGCTTCGGCAATCGCCGAGAACACTTCGACATCATGCTCGGGTGCGAAGACGCCGCCTTTCAGCTTGTGCGACTTGAAGCCGTGCAACTGCTTCTGCCGCTTGGCCTCGGCCACCAGGGCGTCGGCCGAGAACTCGTCGCCAAAGCCGTTCTTCTCGTTGCCGTAGCGGTAGAACAGGTAACTGGCGAACGGGATCTGTTCGCGCAGCGCCCCGCCGATCAGGTCGCAGGCGCGCACCCCAAGCGCCTTGCCGGCCACGTCCATGCAGGCCATCTCGAGCGCCGCATGCACCTGCATGCGTGAATTGTAGAGGCTCGCCACCGGGTTCATGATCTTCCAGCGCAGCTGTTCGAGCTGCAGCGGGTCATGCCCTTTGAGGTAGGGCAGCAGGCCTTTGACCGCGGCCTCGGCGCTTTCGCCGCCGCCGCCCAACTCGCCCCAGCCGGAAATCCCTTCATCGGTCACCACCTCGACGATGGTGCGTACGAACCGCCCCCAATGGGCGCCCGACGCATGCCGCAGCGGTGCCTCGAGCGGCACGGCGACGGTGGTGGCCTTGATGTCGACGATCTTCATTGAAGTGGAACTCACGGGCGTTTCGAACGGACAGGGCGGTCGCTCGGTCACCGATCCGGGTGCTGCTTTGGTCGCATCCGTCATCGGCGTCGTCCGCCCTTGCCAAGACGTTGTAGGTCTACCATACTAGTTGTGTCAATTGCCCTCGATCCTGTTCCAAACGAGCAGGCTTGGCAAGCGCCGATAGGGCGCAGCGGGCAATGACGGGGAAAAGCGGGAGGGACGTCGTGCCGATTTACGCATTCACCGGGAGCCTGACGCGCGCCATGCCGCAATACGGCGCGGCCAATGGCGAGGGCATCACCCGGCTGAGTTTCGACGACGAAACCGGCCGGCTGGGCGCACTGGATCGCATCGGCGGCGTCGACGACACCGCCTGGCTGGTGACTGACTCGGCGCGCGGCCGGCTCTACTCGACCTGCGAGATCACCGGCACCCAGCAGAGCGCCATCGCCGCCTACGCGGTGGAACCGGCGGGGCTACGGCTGCTCAACCGGCAGCCGACCCTCGGCAACGAGGCCTGCCACGCCAGCCTCTCGAGCGACGGAAAATTCCTGCTGGTCGCCAATTACAACGGCGCCAACCCCGAGGGTTGGCCCGACGCAGCGCTCAGCGTCTTCCCCATCGCCAATGACGGCTCGCTCGGCGCCGCGGTGGCCAGCGTCCGCCATACCGGCAGCGGTCCCAATGGCGCGCGCCAGACTGCGGCGCACGCCCATTGCGTCATCCCTGCGCCGTCAGGCGACATCGTCTACGTCGCCGATCTCGGCATCGACCGGCTTGTCTCCTACCGCCTCGGCGACGATGGTAGCCTGACCCACCAGCCGTCTCGCGACTTCCCCCTGCCGCCCGGTCTCGGCCCGCGCCACCTGGTGTTTTCGGCAGATGGCAGCGCCATCTTCATGGTCAGCGAGCTGATCCCCACCGTCGTCAGCCTCGCCGTCGAACCCTCAACCGGCGCCCTGTCCCAGCGCGACGCCTTCGCCATCCCCTCGCTCGATGGCGGCATCGTCCAGCCGGCAGGCATCGTGCTCAGTGCCGATGGCCGGCACCTGTTCGTGGGCCTGCGGGTCTGCAACGACATCCTTGCGCTCCGCATCGACGCCACGACCGGCAAGCTGATGCAAACCGGCCGCTGGCCGAGCGGCGGCGCCACGCCTAGGGATCTCGCCTTCTCGCCCTCGGGCCGGCACCTCGTGGTCGCCAACCAGGATTCCGACCGGCTGACGGTGTTCGCCGTCGATCACGCCACCGGCACCCTGTCCGAACCCCTTCAGCATTTCGATGTCGGCACGCCGATGTCGGTCAAACTCGCCGCCTTCTAGGCGGCTCCGTCTTCACTCCGTTCATCAGAGCCACCCATGATCAACGAAATCCTCTTCGTCCATCACAGCCACACCGACATCGGCTACACCCACCCGCAACCGGTGGTGATGGAGCTGCACCGCCGCTTCATCGACGAGGCGCTCGATATCGCCGAGCGCACCGCAGACTATCCCGATGACGCCAAATTCCGCTGGACCTGCGAGGTCACCGGCGGAACCATGGATTGGTGGGTGCATGCCGGCAATGCCGACCGCGACCGCTTCCTCGCCGCGGTGAAACGCGGTCAGATCGAAGTCGCGGGCATGGGCTGGCACATGACGCCGCTGATGGACCACTCGATGGTCATCGATGTGCTGAAGCCGCTGAAATTCTTCCGCGATCTCGGCATCCCGGTGCGCTCGGCCATGAACACCGACGTCAACGGCCTGCCCTGGGGTGTCGTCGATGCGCTGCTCGACCACGGCATCACCGGCATCTCGATGGCCATCAATGAGCACTACGGCCATGCGCTGAAGCCGTGGCCGCGCGCCTTCAACTGGCAGGCGCCGGGCGGCCGCAGCATCACCGCCTATAACGGCTTCATCTACGGCGTGACCTCGGATCGCAGCCTGCAGATCCCCACCAACATGGAAGAGGCCCGCGCCCGGGTGCCGCGCTGGGCCAGAAAATGGGAGGCGACCGGTTATCCGCATCCGTTCCTGATGATGCAGATCACCAATGTCCGCTACCACGACAACGGTTCGCCGCAGGCGGCGCTGCCCGATTTCATCCGCAACTTCAACGAGGGCAATGCCTCGACCGGCGGCATCAAGCTCCGGCTCGGGACGATCAGCGAGTTCTTCGACCGCGTCCGCCAGCAGCCGGCTGAGACCATGGAGACTTTGCGCGGCGACTGGACCGACTGGTGGAATTTCGGCGCCGGCTCCACTGCGCACGAGACCGCGCAGGCGATGCGCGGCCAGCGCGACCTCGACGCCGCCACCGGCCTCGATGCCTGGCATCCGGGCGAAGAACCGCGCCGCCGCGCCATGCTGCACGATGTGGCGCGCCAGGGCCTCGCGCTCTATGCCGAGCACACCTGGGGCGCCGACCGCTCGATCACCCAGCCCTGGTCGCCCGAGACCCGCACCCAGCAACTGCTGAAGCTCGCGACTGTCGCCGAAGGCGCCAGTGTCGCCCGCATGCTGCGGCGCGATGGTCTCGAGCGGCTGGGCATCGACGCCGGCGGCGACGAGCCGACGCTCTTGCTCTACAACCCGCATGGCTTTGCGGTGAAGCAGTCGGTCCGGCTGCCCTACCTGCCGCCGATGACCGATGCACCTGACCCCAAGCGCGGCTTCGGTCTCGAAGATCTGGTGCCCACCGGCCCGTCGACGCATCGGGTCCAGCGCCAGGACGTCGTCACCTCCGACCTGCCCGAGCCCGGCGCCTACTACACCGCCCCGGTCGAAATCCCCCCGTTGAGCTATGTCACCATTCCGGCCGCCAAAGCCGCAGTGATGCCCAACGGCAAGCTCGTGGCGAAAGACGGGGTGCTGTCGAACGGCCGCCTCGTGGTCACGCTCGATGCCAAGGGCGGGCTGAACTCGCTGCAACTCGACGGCACCGAATATGCCGGTCAGCCCACGGAGCATCTGAAGTTCGGCGTGCCGGTGCTGGAGCAGATCGCCTCGGGCATCCGCACCGACATGTTCGGCCAGCCCGACCTCGAGTCGCCCGACTGGCACCTCGCCTGGCACCGCGACTGGCAGGCCGAGCGCTTTGACGGCAAGCTGGTTGAAACCACCGAGGCGGTGGAACGCGGCAACGCCCGCATCGTCCAGCACTTCGAGCTCCCCAACGGCGACAAGGTTGCCGTGCTCTATCGCCTCATCGGCGAGGAGCCGGTGCTGCATGTCGAAGCTACGGTCAAGAAGCAACCTGTCGCCGAGCCGCATGCGCTCTACCTGCCGATGCCGACGGTGCTCGCCGCGGGCTGGGACGCGCACTACGAAACCGGCGGTGCGGTGGTGAAGCTCGACGACGAGCAACTACCCTATGCCAGCCGGCACTACATCACCGCGCAGCGTTTCATCCGCATCGGCGACAACACGTCCGAGCTGACCGTCGCCTGCCCGGATGCGCCGCTATGGCAAGTGGGCGGCTACACCTTCGGCCGCTTCGGCGATCCCGATGGCCGCGTCACCCGCGAACGACCGACGCTGGTTGCCTGGCTCACCAACAATTACTGGAGCACCAATTTCCAGGCCGACCAGGGCGGGCAGAGCAAGTACCGCTTCACCTTGGTGCCATCGCCGCGCCGCGAGCTAGGCGCTTCGGCCCAGGCCGCGCTCAGCTACGCCCAGCCGCTCGCCGCGCATGTCTATGCGGAACGCGGTCCGGTCAAGGCCACGGCGGCCAGCCTGCTGCAGCTTGATCTCGGCACGGCGCTGCTCACGCGGCTCGAAACCGATGGCAATGGCGTGGCGCTCACCGTGCTCAACCCCGGCGACAGTGCCGTCACGGCCAAGATCGGCGCCGGCAGCTTCAAGCCAACCAAAGCCGACCGCACGCCGCTTTCGGGTGCTGCTGGTGAAGCGCTGCCGGTCAGCGACGGTGCCGTCAGCTTCACCGTCGCCCCGCGCGCCTGGACCCGCATCGCCCTGAGCTAAATCTACTCTCTGGAGGAGGAACCCCGTGAGCAAGATCAAGACGATCTACATCTGCAACCACTCCCATACCGATATCGGCTTCACCGACTATCAGGAGCTGGCACTACGCCAGCATGGCGAGTTCGTCGTTGAGGCGCTCGACCTGATCGAGGCCACCGACCGCTATCCGGCGCCAGCGCAGTATCGCTGGACCGTCGAGACCACCGGGCCGTTCCTCCGCTACCTCCGGCAGGCGAGCCCCGCCGAAGTGGCCCGCTTCCGCCACTGGCACGAGCAGGGCCGCATCGATATCGCCGGGATGCAGTACAACATGACGCCGCTGCTCAATGTCGAGCAGATGCACCGCTCGCTCTACCCGCTGCGGGCTTTGCGCGACGAGTTCGGCTTCCATGTCGAGGCCGCCATGCAGGACGACGTCAATGGCGTCAGCTGGCTCTATGCCGACCTGCTCGCCGAACTCGGCATCAAGTTCTACACCGCCGCCATCAACCCGATCCGCGGTGCCCGGCCCAAGCCGTTTCCCGGCGCCTTCCGCTGGGAAGGCCCGAGCGGCAAAAACGTGCTGGCCTGGAACGGCTATCACTACCTGTTCGGCCGCAGCCAGGCCGGGCTCGGCAACTGGGATCTGGTCGATCGCCTGCTGCCGCGCTGGATCGATGAGCTCGAGAACGATGCGAGCTATCCGTTCGATTTCCTCTACTGCGAATCCACCCACCCGGTGCGCGTCGATAACGGCCCGCCCGATGCCCGCATGCCGGATTTCGTCCGCCGCTGGAACGACGAGCGCCAGAATGTCCACATGGAGTTCATCACCGTCACCGATTTCGGCCGCCTGCTGGAACAGAAGTATTCCAAGGTCATCGGCACGCAGCGCGGCGACTGGACCGATCACTGGGCCGATGGCGTCGGCTCCTCGGCCTTCGAGGTTGGCGTCAACCGCGCCGCCCACGAGATCGTCGGCATCGGCGAGGCGCTCGAGGCCTGGCGCCGCAGCAAGGGGCAGAGCGACTGGAATTCCGATCGGGCTGCTAGCATCTACGAGTCGATGACGCTGTTCGACGAGCACACCTGGGGCGCCTATTCCTCGGTGGAAGCGCCGCACTCGCTGTTCAGCCAGGCGCAGTGGAACCGCAAGGCCGGCTTCGCCTACACCGCCGCCATGGAAGGCCACGGCACCGTCGCCAAGGCCGCCAACGCGCTGGCCGCGCCGCTCGGCAGCAAGGGGCCGGAGGGCATCTTCAACCTCGGCAACCTCGACCCCAAGGAGGCCTTCAAGGCGTCCGGTATCGATGAAGTGCTGGTGTTCAACACGCTGCCGTGGGAGCGGAAGGTCATCGTCGAGGAGCCCGAGCCGCGCGGCGGCGCCGCGCCGGTCGGCATGCTCGATACCTTCTTCAACCGCCGCAGCACCTGGGGCGGGCCGCGCCCTTATCCCGAAATCCGTCGTGTCGCCGGCACCATCCCGCCCATGGGCTACGCGTTCCTCGACCTGAAAAAGGGCGTCCCCGCGGGCGACCTCAAAGCCAATGGCGACACCATCGAGAACCGGCATTACCGCATCCGCATCGACGGCAAGACCGGCGCCATCGCGGAGCTCTTCGATAAGGCGCAGGGCCACGATTTCGCCGGCAAGTACCAGGGCTGGGGTCCGGGCGAGTATGTCTACGAGACGGTGGACTCCCCCGACGATCGCCTCGCCATCGCCGATATCAGCTTCGACAAGCCGGAATTCTTCACCGGCCACACCGACACGCCGTGGAAGCGCGAAACCGCGACCAAGGTGACGCTCGATGCGGCGAAGATCTTCGAAGGCCGCGCCTCGATCACCGCTCATATTCAAGCGCCAGGGGTTTCCGCAGCTACCGTGGTCTATGCGCTCGATGCCGATACCAAGTGCGTCGTCGTCGACTGGAGCATCGACAAGCTCGAGCACGCCGATGCCGAAGCGGTGTTCGTCGCCTTCCCGTTCAACCTCGGCAAGCCGGATTTCCTCCTCGATCTCAACGGTATCCCCGCCGTGCCCAATGCCGATCAGCTCGATGGCGCCGCCAAGGACTGGTACCCGGTCGGGCGCTGGGTCGATGTGAGCGACAAGCAGCGTGGCGTTACCGTCGTGCCGCTCGATACGCCGCTGGCGCACCTGGGCGGCATCACCACCGGCAAATGGAACCGCACGCTCGAGCCTGAAGGCCCGACGATCATGAGCTGGGCGCTCAACAACCACTGGCTGGTGAACTTCAAATCGGCCCAGTCCGGCCGCATCCCGCTGCGCTACCGCCTCACCACCCACGAAGGCCCGGCCGATGCAGCGGCCGCAGCAAAGTTCGCCGCCGAAGTCGCGATCCCGCCGGTGGCGATGCGCGACATCAAACCGACAGGCCAGCTGAGCGACAGCTTCTTCGGCACCGACGCGACGTCGCCGGTGCTGGTCACCGTCAAGCCAGGCGAGGACAGTGGCTGGGTGGCGCTCAGGCTGCAGAACCTCTCCGAGAAGCCGGCAAAGCAAACGGTGAGCTTCACCGGCAATCCGGCCGCCGCCCGCAGCGCCGACCCGATTGAGCATCCCGGTGCAGCGCTGGAGCTCACGGGCAAGGCACTGACAGTGGAGGTGCAGCCGCGGGAAATCCGGACGGTGCTGGTGCGGTTTACGCCGGAAGGGTGAGGTCCGCGCGGTCAGAGCGTGTGGCCACCCCCACCCTTGATCCCTCCCCACAAGGGGGAGGGAGATCCGACTGCCAGCTTCGGTTCTTTCGTCTCCCTCCCCCTTGTGGGGAGGGTAGCGCAGTTAGGGCCAACGGCCCTTAGCGAAGCTGGGTGGGGCTAGGCAGCAGGCGCCGTCCTCTACGGCAGTATCTCCGCCGCCTCCACCCCAATCCGATACCGCGTCACGAACCGCTCGCCGGCACTGAACCTCCGCGCCGTCTTCGTCCCCCGCCGTGAGATCGGATTATCCGCCACCGAGATCTGCGGCCCGAGGTCGAACGCCGAGCAGATCGGTTCGAACCCAAGCGCCAGGTGCCGGCCGCTCCACGGCGGCATCTGCCGGCCGCGGTTCGACATCCAGAGCAGCGCACTCGGATAGTGCTCCTTGTTCCAGCTGAGCCGCACCCGATAGCCCTCGGCGCTGTTCCACAGCGACGCATTGCCGGGCATGTCGAGCAACTGCAGGATTTCCTCGGTCGCCCGCGCCAGCGGCACCTTGCTGACATCGAGCCGCGACCCATCCCGCAGCGCCACATCGCGCCACGGCGTCTGGAACCGGCCCTGTTCGAAGATCGAGCTGTCGTCGACCGGCCCGAGGAAGGTGGCGCCGGTGATCCCGTCGCCCACTTCGATATGCATGGCGCCCACCTTGCTCGGCAGGCGGAACGAGGGATGGAGCCCCAGCGGCAGCGTGCACTCGTCCCGCACATCGATCACGAGTTCGAAGTCGAGCGCTGTGGTCTGCGGATCCGGGGTGACGCGCCGATGCAGCGCCTTGATCGGATGTCCGTCGGGATAGGCGATCCTCAGCGCGATGCTGCCATCAGTTCCAGCCTCGAACTTCCAGTCATGGTTGGAGCTGAAGCCGTGCGGGTCGGTATCGACCGTCGGGCTGGCCGTCGCGCCCGGCCAATCACCCTTCGCGGGGCGATCCCCGTCGACCCCGAACGGCACGCAGGGCCACTCGCCGCGCAGCCGTTTCAGGATGCCAGGCAGGGCCTCGCCGCCGGGCTCGTTCGCCCATGGCGCCACCTGGAACGGCGCCACCTGCCTTCCGTCCGGCAATACGAACAGCGTCGGCCCGATCATCCCGCCCAGGCTCTCGACGCTGACCACGCCATGCGCCCAGACCAGCGATCGCGTTTCACCCAATCCGGTCATCGTCACTCCCTTGTTTTCATTCGCCCGACACTCGTCCATGACGGCTGCGCCGGCAACCCGCCGTTCAGCGCAGGGTCGTCTCGAAGGCGGCGAGCACCGCGGCTACGGTACCGCGGACGTGTTCGGCGTTGATCCGCGCAGCGGCCTCCGGATCGCGGCGGCGGAACGCGTCGAGCAGCGCGTGGTGTTCGGCCCGTACCCGTTCGGCGAACGCCTTGTCGCGACCGTGCTTGTTCATCAAGCCTTCGCTGAGGCCATAATAACGCGCGATGAGGTCGGCCGCTTCGATATTGCCGCCATGCGTGTTGATCAAGCGGTGGAAGGCCCGATTGGCGGCGTCGATGCGAGCCCAGTCCATCGCTTCGATCGCCGCATCGTGCTCCACCTGCAAGGCTTCGAGCTGGCGCAGCGACGACAGCGAAGCTTCCTCCGCGAACTGCCGGGCCAGGTAGCATTCGAGCGCCTCGCCGATCTCGCTGGAATGGACCAGCCGGTTGCGGTCGAGCCGGCGCACCCGCGCCCCGTGATTGGGGATCATCTCCACCAGCCCCTCGCCCTCGAGCTGCTGCAGCGCCTCGCGCACCGGCTGCACGCTGACCCCGAAGCGCTCGGCGATGGCGGTCATGGTCAGCCGACCGCCGAGGGGGATGTCGCCGGCGAGGATTTCGCCGCGCAGCAGGTTGGTGACCCGCTGGTAGCTGGTCTCGGTCTTGGCGGCAAAATGGCCGCGTCGCTTGCGGGGGGCGGAACTGTCCTGGGTCATGGCAATCTCACATCGTATACGATGTTGACACATTTGATACGATCTTGCATCGTCCTATACGTTGCGCAGGACGGGGAGGTCCAGCGCATTCCCGATGGGCCGCGCATCGCCGCCTGATCCAGAACACGAAGGCAATACCCATGGATCGCAACGACTACCGCGGCATCTTCGTGATCGTCACGACGCCGTTCACCGACGAGTTCCGGCTGGATGAGGCGGCTCTCGAGCGCACCCTCGATTTCTGCCTCGCGGCGGGCGTCCATGGTGTCGTCGCCAATGCGCTGGCCAGCGAAGGCTTCTACCTCAGCGAGGCCGAGCGCCGCCGCGCCGCCGAAATCGTCGTCAAGAAGGCGAAAGGCAAGGTGCCGGTGATCGTCGCCGTCTCGGCGCCGCACTATCACCTCGCCGTCGAATTCGCCCGCCATGCCGAGAGCATCGGCGCCGACGCGGTGATGTCGCTGCCGCCGACCCTGCACCCGTCGAGCCCGGCCGACATCAGGGCGCACTACAAGGCCATCGGCGCCGCGACGCCGCTGCCTTTGGTGATCCAGAACGTCTCGGGGCAGGGTGCCTCGCCGCTGAGCGCTAGCCTCATCGCCGAGCTGGTGAGCGAGATCCCGACCGCCCGCTTCGTCAAGGAAGAGTCCGGCTATCCGGCCCAGACCGTCGGCGAGATCATCCGGCTCTGCGGCGACAAGCTCGCAGGGGTGATGGGCGGCAAGGCCGGCAAGACGCTGATGGAGGAAGTCCGCCACGGCGTCTCCGGCACCATGCCGGCCTGCGAGATCGCCGATGTGCACGTGGCGCTGTGGAACGCCATTGAGGCGAAAGACGACAGGCGCGCCCGGAACATCTTCCAGCGCCTGCTGCCGCTGCTCGACATGGAGAGCAATTACGGCATGCCGCTGATGAAGGAGGTGCTGAAGGCGCGCGGCGTCATCCCATGCAACGCGGTGCGCCAGTCCGGCTTCCGCGCCCTCGATGACGCTGCCCGCGCCGAGGCCGCCGCCATCATGGATGACCTCGCCGACCTGATGCTCCCCGCCTACTCACATCGCCGCTGAACGGAGCGTTTTCAGGAAGAGTTGCAGACTTTTCCGGTTCGAAAGCGCGACCAACAAAAAGCGGCAAACCGACCAACCGAGAAAGCAAGATGACCGACAAGCAGCTGGGGCGGATCGAAAACGCCATAACCACCCACTCGAACCCGTCCGAGCTCCGCATCACCGACATGCGCCTCGCCGTGGTGGCGGCCAATTACGACTATCCGATCCTCAGGATCGACACCAACCAGGGCGTCTATGGCCTCGGCGAAGTGCGCGACGCCGGCCATGCGTCGAACGCCCTGCAGTTCAAGTCGATGCTGATCGGCCAGAACCCCTGCAACGTCGACATGATCTTCCGCACCATCAAGCGCTTCGGCAACTGGGGCCGCGAGGGTGGCGGCGTCTCGGGCATCGAGATCGCGCTGATGGATCTGATCGGCAAGGTCTATGGCGTGCCGTGCTACCAGCTGCTCGGCGGCAAGCATCGCGACAAGGTCCGTCTCTACGGCGACACCCCGACCCCCGACGATCCCACCCCGGAAGATTTTGTCGCCGCGGTGCTCGGCCGTCGCGACCGCGGCCTCACCTGGATCAAGTTTGACCTGCGGCCCTCGCTGTTCGAAACCGGCGACAGCCCGTTGATCGGCAACGACGCAAAATACGACTTCGCCTACGAAGAGGGGCGGCCGTTCAAGGCGCCGATGCATGGCCGCGGCGTCAAGCTCACCGATGCCACCATCGAGCGCGCCGCGCACGTCGTCGGTGAAGTCCGCAAGGCTGTCGGCCCCAACGTGCAGATCTGCGTCGATCACTTCGGCGAAGGCTACCTCACCTCCGACGAGGTCATCCGGCTCGGCAACGCGCTCGAAAAGTTCGACCTTGCCTGGATGGAAGACCCGGTGTCGCGCTTCGATATCCCGGGCCACAAGAAGATCGCTGACGCGCTGCTGACCCCGATCGCCGCCGGCGAGGACCTGTACCTGCGCGACGGCTTCCGCGAGGCGATCCGCACCCGCGCTTTCGACATCGTGCACCCGGACCTGCTCACCTCGGGCGGCCTGATGGAAACCAAGCGCATCTCCGACGATGCCGAAGAAGAGGGCATCCCGACGGCCCTGCACTGCGCTGGCTCGCCGATCGGCTTCATGGCCAATATCCACACTGCCGCCTCGATCTCGAGCTTCCTCGCCTGCGAGCACCACGGCCTCGACCTGCCATTCTGGGAGAGCCTCGTTACCGGCCTCGAACCCAACTACATGGCCGATGGCTACGTCACCGTGCCGGACAAGCCGGGTCTCGGCGTCGACCTCAACCTCGAGGCAATCGAAGCCAACCTCCGCACCCCCGGCACCATGTTCCTCCCCACCGACGAGTGGAACACCCCAAAACTGGGCTTCTGGCGCCCGGACGATCGCTGGCCTGAGTAAGGAGCCGCGCTAGCAGTCAGGACTCCCTCTCCCGTTTACGGGGGAGGGGGGACCACGCGAAAGCGTGGTGGGTGGGGGGAGCCCCACGCGCTGATGCTAGGCTGACGCCTCCGCTGTCGCAGTCGGCATGCCACAGGCACCACTATGTGCGGCTGGGACAGGGCCAGAGTTTGGGGCTCCCCCCTCCCACCAGCCTTTCGGCTGGTCCCCCCTCCCCCGCAGGCGGGAGAGGGAGTCCCGACTGCCGCCTCAGCTGTAATGTCGCACCAATCGCGCTGGACTCACGCAGGTCATGGGTCTATGTGAGCCCTCGTCATCGGGCTTCGCCGCCCGCTGGCTGAGGCCCAACTGGAGATTCCACCTCCTGGTTGGGCCTCTCTATTTCTGGGCCACCGGCGCCGTAGACCCGCGCAGCCGGAACTCCGGATCGATCAGCACTTCGGCCAGCGGCAGCGAGCGGTTGGCGGTCAGCGCCACGATGGCGCGGGTGGTGTTTTCGGCGATGCGTTCGACCGGCTGCCGCACCGCGGTCAGCGGCGGGTCGGTGAAATCCAGCATATAGGAATCGTTGTAGCCGATCACCGAGATATCGCCGGGGATTCGTAGCCCGGCGCGCTGGATGGCGCGCATCGCCCCGAGCGCCATGTCATCGCTCGACGCCACGATCGCCGTTACGCCCAGTTGCAGCAATTCCTCGGCGGCGTGCCGGCCCCCTTCGACATTGTAGTATTGCCGCACCACGAAATCCTCGGAATTGGGCAGTTCGCGCCGGTCCATCGCCTGCACGAACCCCTCGACGCGGCGGTCGGCCGGGGTGTTGCCCACCGGGCCTGCGCACATGCCGATGCGCCGATGCCCCAGGTCGTAGAGGTGCGCCACGGCCATCTCGGCGGCGCGCCAGTCGTCGGTCGAAAACACCGGCGAGGGCGTATCGGGAAAGCCGCCATTGACGCAGATGAACGGAATGCCGCGCGACTGCAGCAGCTGCCGCGCCACCGGATCGGCGTTGCGCACCGTATTGCTCGACGACAGGAACACCACGGCGGCGATGCCGGCATCGATCATCGCCTCGACATAGTCGCGCTCACGCTGCGTGCCCGGGCAGATCACTGCGCGCAGGCCATAGGGCGCGATTTCATTCTCGATGGCTTCGCAGAGGTCGGCAAAAATCGCTTCGGCGACGCCGGGCACCAGCAGCAGCACCAGCTCGCCCTTCAGCTGCCGCTCGTAGCCGGCCTTCTTCATGGCGGCTTCCACCGCCTCGCGCGTCGCCGCCGATACGCCATACTTGCGGTTGAGCACCCGGCTTACCGTTGCCTCGCTGACCCCGGCGAGCTCCGCCACCGTGGCAAGTCCGATGTTGGCAGCCGGCGAGCGGGGGCGGTGCCGATTTGCCGCGCCCTCCGTCCCACCGGTGCGGCCGCGCTGTTGGCGCGATCCGTTGCTGTCGTCGGACCTGTCCACGATGCCTCTTGTCGTTACTCGTTCAGAACCTTGAGCGTCGCGATACCAGACACCGGAATGCTCAGTTGGGTAAGCCCCTCAGTGGCGACTTCCAGCGGTATCCCGATATCGCCGCGGGCGGAGTGGGCGATTCCGCTCAGCCGTCCTGCCTTGCCGGTCCATCGCACGACGATCCGCTCCTGGGAAGTCGCGTTGAGCAGGCGCAGCTCCTCGACCCCGTCGAGGTCGATCTCGACCACCATCGGCTGATAGACGCCGACCACCAGCCGGTCGTGATGCCGCGCCTCTACCACCGGATAGCCTTCCGACGGCAGCCCGGCGCTCACCTTGCCGAACAGCACGGCTTCGCGGTCGTGCATCCAGTTCTCGAGCACCGTCTGCACCGCATCGCGCTGCACTGCCGGCAGGCTGGTGAGGTCCATCGAGACCTGCGGTACGCTGAAATAGGCGTTGAGCAACTGCCGCGCCGCCGGTTCGGCGCCGGCGCGGTGGTCCCATACCGTCGGATCGGAGTGGATCACCTGGCCCGCCGCAATCATCCGCATGTTGACGGTGGCGCGGCGATTCTGGTTGGCATCGACCGGGCAGTCGCCGACCCGCAGCAGGTTGCCATAGGGCGCGGTGGCCGGTCCGACATAGGCCTGCCGGAACTCGATCAGCGCCTCGTCGAGCCCGGCCGCCTGCAACTCAGCCTTGAGCTGCTGCAACGTGGCATGCAGCGCCTGCCCGACATCCGGGATATCGCCGCCGGTCGGCGTGCCCTGGTAGGCGACGACGCCGTCGAGGAAATCGATCTTCAGCCCGTCTACGCCATAGTCGCGGATCAGGCGGATGCAGGTCGAAACGAAGTGTTCCCGCACTTCGCGGTAGCGCGGGTCGAGCGCCGAGGCGCGCCAGCCATCGGCATTGTGGTAGGGTGCGAACGGCTTCAGCCGCGCATAGGCATCGCTCTTCTCGCCCAAGAGCAGCGGCGCCACCCAGAGGATCACCGACAGCCCGAGCTCGTGCAGCCTGTCGATATGGGCGCGCATGTCGGGGAATTTTGCCGGGTCGGCCACCCAGTCGCCACAACCGGCGTACCAGCGGCCGGTGGCGAGCTTCTGCCAGCCGTCGTCGATGATCACCGCCTTGCAGCCGAGCGCCGCGGCCAGCGCCGCGTCGCGCTCGATCTTTTCGGCATCGATGTTCTGCGCATGGGCGTACCAGGTGCAGTAGACCGGTACGGTGCCGGCGAACGGCACCGGCAAGGGCTCACCGATATCGTCGCGCAACCAGTCGCGCAGCAGCCCGACCGCCTCGGCATGCCCGAGCCCGGCTCGTGCCGTGGCGAGCCGGATAGTGCGTGGCCCCTTGGGGTCGTGCTCGTAATAGATGACGAAGCTCTTGTGCTCTTCGGAGACGCCGAAGCGCAGCTGGCTCTCCTCGATCTGCTGGTCGAAGCAGAAAGCGAGGATCGAGTTGCCATGCCGGTCATAGACGCAGCCGAGCGGGCTCGAGGAAATGATGCTGGTCTTGTCGCGCCCGCTCCAGTCGGCCGGCAGGGCACGCATCGAGCCATTGGGGTACCAATAGCCCTCGATATCCCCCAGCGGCACTTCGAGCGATACCCGGATCAGCGCCCCATCGGTCTCGATCGTCGTGATCTCGAGCTCGCCAAGACTCTGTTTGCCGGTCACCCTGCAGCCGGTGCCGAGCGTCACCTCGACGCCGGCAATGCCGGTGGCGGCAGGGGCCATGACGGATGCGTAGTCTTCCAGCAGCACGGTGCCAGTCTCCTAATGCTATTGCTTGACCGCGCCGGCGAGGATGCCGGCGACGAAATGACGTTGCAGGAACAGGAACAGCCCGAGCACCGGCAGCACCGACACCATGGTGCCGGCGAGCAACTGGCCGTAATCGGTATCGCTGAGCCCCTGCATCGAGGCGAGCGCCACGGGGACCGTGTAGGCGTCCGAGGTCCTGAGCACGATCAGCGGGTAGACGAAGTCGTTCCACTGCGCGAGGAACAGGAAGATCCCCAGCGCCGCGAGCGCCGGGCGCATCGTCGGCAGGACGATCTGCACGAAGATGCGGAACTCGCCGGCGCCATCGACCCGTGCCGCCTGGATCAGTTCATCGGGCACCGATTGCATGGTCTGCCGCATCAGGAAGATACCGAACGGCAGCGCTAGGTTGGGCAGGATCAGCGCCTGGTAGGTGTTGAGCCAGTTGAGCTGCACCATGATCTGGAACAGCGGCACCAGCGTCACCTGCGAGGGCAGCGCCAGAATTACCAGCACCGTGCCGAACAGCACGCCCTGCCCGGCAAAGCGGAACTTGGCGAAGGCATAGCCGGCTGCCGTGCAGACGAGCCCGCCCAGCAGCGCATAGATGGCCGCCACCAGGGTGGAGTTGAGCACCGCCTGGCCGAACCCTTCACCGACGAACAGGTTCGTGAGGTTGACCCACAACTGGTCGCCCGGCACGAGGTTCGGCGGGTTGGAAAAGATGTCGCGCGTCCGATGGGTACTGGCGACGATCAGCCAGTAGAACGGCGCCAGCATCAGCACGGCGCCGATGGCGATGACGATGCTGACGGCGAAGCTGGCGGTGCGCGCCCGGGGGCTGCGATCGATCCTCATGCCTGCTTCTCCCTGAGGAACCGGAACTGGATCAGCGCGATCACCCCGATAATGCCGGTCAGCACGTAGCCGATGGCTGAGGCGTAGCCGAAATCGAAGTACTTGAAGCCGTTCTGGTAGAGGTACATGCCGATGGTCAGGGTAGCGTTGTTGGGCCCGCCATTGGTCAACACATAGGGCTCGTCGAAGAGCTGCAGCGTGCCGATGGTCGAGAGCACCACGGTGAGGGTTATGGCTGGCCGAAGGCCGGGCAAAGTGATGTGCCAGAAGCGCTGCCAGGTGGTGGCGCCGTCGATCTCGGCGGCCTCGTAGAGCTCGCCCGGGATCGACTGCAGCTGCGCCAGGTAGATCACCGCGCTGTTGCCGGTGTAGTGCCAGGTCAAGGCGATGATGATCGAGACCTTGGCCCATACCGGATCGGCCAGCCACGGCACCCGCGGCAGCCCCACGGACTCCAATAGGAAGTTCACCAGCCCGTAGTGGTTGTTGAGCAGCGTCGAGAACAGGATGCCATAGGCGACCAGCCCCATGACGATCGGCACGAAATAGGCGGTGCGCCAGAAGGCGCGAAACTTGAGTAGCGCCGAGTTGAACGCGACGGCCAGCACCAGCGCCAGCCCCAGCATCAGCGGCACCTGGGTGACGAGGATGATCACCGTGTTGCTGAGCGCCTTGTAGAAGATCGGATCGGTGGCGAGCCGGGCGTAGTTGCCCAGCCCGACAAAGGTGGTCTGCCCCTTGATGATCTTGGTGAGGCTCAGCCAGGCAGCATAGAGATACGGGTAGACCTTGAAGCCGGCGAACAGCAGCAACACGGGCAACAGGAACAGGTAAGGCGTGAGGCGCGGCGCGGAGCCTCGCCAGCGCCGGCGCATGGCCGGCTGCAGCTTGGACGTCATCTGGACCACCGAAAGAACATCAAGAGCCACCGGACTATCGGTGATCCTCCACCGCGTAGCGGGGGAGGGGGACCGCCGAAGGCGGTGGAGGGGGCGGCAGGAGACGCCGGCTTTTGGGGCCGCCCCCTCCACCAGCTTCGCTGGTCCCCCTCCCCCGTTTCACGGTGGAGGAGCACCGAGAGTCCTGTGCACGCAGCGCAAACGCGATTGCCCTGCGAAGGGAAAGGGTGGCGGCAGGACCGGGAGGAAAGTCCATAATCCTGCCGCCGTAACGCTCAGGCGGAGCGTATCAGTTGGCGATCGTCCGGCCAGTCTGGCCAGCGACCAGTGCGGCGGCCTCGTCGAGCACCGTCTTGGGGTCGGCGCCGCTCAGCAGCACCTGGGTCTGCGCGTCGGTATAAGCCTTGAGCGCCCGGGCGTAGTCGGTGGTGTAGTTCACCGTCGGGGTCTTCTGGGCGAGTTCGTCGATGAACAGCCGGTTGACCTCGGCGCCGCCGTAATAGTCGCTCGGCTTGACGAAGCCTTCGCTCTCCAGCATCGGCTTGAAGCCCGGGAACATGCCGCCGCCCTTGTAGACGGCCTGCTGGCCCTCGAGGGTGCCCATGGCGTATTTCACGAACTCCCACGCCGCCTGCTTGTTGGGGCTGGTCTCGGCCACCGACAGGTAAGTGCCGCCGGAGATCGCGGCGGTCAGCCCGCCGGGCTCGACCGCCGGCGGCAGGCGGATGCCCCACTTGCCGGCCATCTCCGGCGCCTGGCTCTCGAACACGCCGGCCGCCCACGATGCCGCGGGGACGACGGCGACGTTGATCTCGCCCTTCACGGTCAGCAGGAAGTTGTCCCAGCCGCCCGGCACGTCGGCGACGAGGCCGGCGTCGTTGGCCTGCTTCAGGATCGTGAGCGAACGCACCCCGGCCGGGCCGTTCATGGTGATCTCGCCATTGGCGTTGAAATAGAAGCTGTTCTGCAGCGCCGTCAGCAACTGCCACAGGTTGGCGGAATCGGCGACGGTCGCCGCCTTGTCGAGCGCGAACAGCGAGGCGCCGGTCGCTTCCTTCAGCTTGGGGCCGATCGCGATGAGGTCATCCCAGGTGGCGATCGAGTTGATGTCGATGCCGGCCTGCTCGAACAGATCCTTGCGGTAGAAGAACCCCGAAGTGTTGACCTCGTAGGGGATACCGTAGACCGAACCATCCGGCCCCGAACCGCTGGCCCACATGCCCGACGGGAACTGCGCCGCGAGATCGTTGGCGCCCATCGTGCTGAGGTTGGCGAGCCCGTTCGGGAAGGTCTCGATATAGTTGCCGATATAGTCGATGCCGATGTTCAGCACGTCGGCGAGGCCGGCGCCGCCCGCGGCCATGCCGGTGGTGATCTTGTCCCAGATCGCCGGGTTGCCGACATCTTCCACCTTGACCGTGACGCCCGGGTGCAGCGCGGTGAAGCCGGGAATGGCGGCCTCGATGCCCTTGCCCGGGTTGGTCCAGCTCCACACCGTAATGGTGCCGGTCAGTTCCTCGGCCATAGCCGCACTCGCCAGCGTCGCGACCGCCGTGGTGGCAAGGGCCAGCCGTGTCAGGCGCCCGGTCGCCGCAAACAAACGTCCTACCGTGTTGTCCAGTTTTTCCTCCTCAGGATTCCTCGGTCCCGATCGCACCCGTGCGGCTGGCCACCAGACTTCGCTGGCTGATTTCGCTGCCTACCCGGCTGGGATCGTGCCGGAAGCTAACAGCGGAAAATCTGTCTTGCAATAGTTCATTGCAAATTTGCAGAAATCTGGACAACGCGCGTTTGAGGACAACACGAACGACAGCGGCCGCCTCCGGGGTGGGAAGCGGCCGCGAGGGGCGTGGGATGGTTGGCTAGAGCATTCACAGTTTCGTTGACTGAAAGGCTCTCTCAGTCGTCGCTTCCCTCCCCCTTGAGGGGAGGGATTGAGGGAGGGGGTGGTGCAGTCAGCACCGAGCGTCCCTCACCACCCCCACCCCCAGCCCCTCCCCTCAAGGGGGAGGGGAGCGAGAGTTCGCGAGAATACTCCAGATCAGCTGGCGTCCACGTCCAGCAGCAGCGTCGCAATCTCGAACGGCCTGAGGTTCAGCGTCACGCTGTTGCCGCTGACTTTGACCGGCTCGCCGCCGTCCTCCATCAGGTTGACCAGCTTGGCCGATTTCACCGGCACGCCGAAGTTGATCGTCGCATTGGCCCGGGCATTGGCGTGCTCGAACACGCGCAGCACCAGGCTGTCGCTCTTTTCCGCCTTCTTCACCGTCTCCAGCGTGACGTTCGGCTTGTCGACCGAGGCGAAGGAGAAGCTGGTGCTTTCGACCGGGCCGGAGGCACGCGCCGAGACATCGCCGATCACTGCCACCGGGTTGTTGAACCGCTCGGCCGCCACCGGCACGCCGGCGAGGTCGCTGACCCCGTCATGCACCAGGAGCGCATACTTGAGGCGGTGTTCGCCCCGGTCCGACGCCGGGTCGGGGAAGGTGGCGCCGCGCAACAGCGTGATGCGCACCAGCTGCTCCACCGCGTCGTAGCCGTACTTGCTGTCGTTGAGCAGCGCGGCGCCGAAATCCGGCTCGCTGATATCGACCCAGCGATGCATGCTCGCCTCGAACCGGGCCCGGTCCCAGCTGGTGTTGCGGTGCGTGGCGCGCTTCACATGGCCGAACTGGATCTCCGAGCGGATCTCCGAGATGTTGAGGTCGAACGGGAACTCCGCCTTCAGCACGGTCTGGCGCTCCTGCCAGTCGACGAAAGTGTCGAACTCCACCTGCCGGGCGCCGGCTTCCAGCGACACCACCTGCACCACCTTGGAGCTCAGATACTGCCGCTCGATACGCAGCGCCGCGCGATAGGGGCCGGTCTCCACCACCTCGAGCTTCGCCTTGCCGTCGCTGAGCCGCCAGAACTGCTCCTCGAAATAGCGGTCGATATCCCAGGCGTCCCAGTTGAGCGGCTTGTCCTCATAGGCCACCAGCCGGTTGGCCGTCTCGCCCCTGGCGATCAACTCGCGACCATGTTGCTTGTCGAACACCGAGGTGATTTCGCCCTGCTTGTCGAAGCTGACACGGACGAATTCGTTCTCGAGCTTGCTGGTCGAAGCCGAAAGGCTCGATTTCGGCGCGTTGCCGCCGGCCACCAGCGCCGCCGAGGCCCAGCCGAGCGACGGCACGTCGGCCGGCGCCGCCAGTGTCACGCTGCCATCGGCGCCAACCAGTTTCTGCAGCGGCAAGGCTGCGTCCCCCTGGCTGAGCGCCGAACCTTCTATCGCGCCCTCGACCCGGACCAGCGCTTTGTCGCGGGCGTGCCCGGTGAAGTTGAACAGCTGCAGCCCGCCCTTCTTCGTCGGCGCCACCGCCTTCGCCGCGCTGTGCCACGGCCCGTTCCCCGATGCCAGCGTCGAGAACAGCCCGGCATACTCGGCATCGCTGTCGACATAGACTTCGGCGATCGAGGTGCCGGGCAGGATGTCGTGGAACTGGTTGATCAGCACCAGCTCCCAGAACTCGTTGAGCTTCTCAGTGGGGTAGGGCGCCCCGCTGCGCATCGCCATGGCGCTGAGAAATTCGAGTTCGCGCAACACCCGCTCGGCCCGCCGGTTATTGGCCTTGTTCTTGGCCACATTGGTCAGCGTGCCGCGGTGGTATTGCAGGTAGAGTTCGCCGTTCCAGGTCGGGAAGCGCATGGCGTTCTCGTCCATGCGCTTGCTCAGCCGCTTGAGGAACGGCCCGATGCCTTCGAGCTTCACCTTCGGCGCGCCCGGAATGCCGCGTTCGAGCCGCGTGCCACGCTCGATCATGGCGCGGGTCGGGCCGCCGCCGCCATCGCCATAGCCGTAGCAGACCAGCACTTCGTCATTCACCGCTTTCGGTTCGTAGCGCTTCCAGGCGCCCATCACCTCGGACACCGAGAGGTCGGAATTGTAGGTGGTGAAAATGCGTTCGCTGTCGAACTTCTGCGCCGTGATCAACTGCGCCTTGGTCCTGGTGCCGTCGATGCCGCGCCAGAAGAACGTGTCGTAGGGGTGCCGGTCGGTATCGTTCCAGCTGAGCTTCGAGGTGATGAAATAATCGAGCCCCGAACGCTGGAGAATCTGCGGCATGTTGGCCGAATAGCCGAACGTGTCGGGCAGCCACACGGTCTTCGGCACAACGCCGAAATGCTCGAGGTGAAAGCGGCGGCCGCGCATGATCTGCCGCACCATGGATTCGCCCGAGACGATGTTGGCATCGGGCTCCACCCACATGGCGCCTTCTATCTCGAACTGCCCCGACTTCACCCGCTCGACGACCCCGGCCCAGATCTCCGGGTAGTCCTTCTTCAAAAAGTCGAACAGCACCGACTGGTTGTACATGAAGACGAATTGCGGGTACTCGGCCATCAGCGCCAGCACCGTCGCAAAGCTCCGGCCGGTCTTGTCGCGGGTATGCATCACCCGCCACAGCCAGCCGACATCGAGATGGGTGTGGCCCACTGCCGATACCGTTGGTTGCACTTCGGTATCGACCAGCGCGTAGATCTTCCTGGCGATCTTCTCGGCCGCGCCGAGCGAGGCCTCGAACTCCGGCGTCACCTCGCCACGCCGGTCCAGCGCCCGCAGCGACTGTTCGACGAGGTTCATGATCGCATGACGGCGGCCATCGATCTGCGTCAGCCGCGTTGCCACCTCGAGCGGGGTCAACAGATCGTAGTAGAGCTTCTCCGCCCGCTCGTGCCGCACCAGCAGCTCGACCTTGAAGCCGACCAGCGGCCGGTCGAAGAAAGTGAAGGCGTTGACCAGCAGGGTGCGCTTGGTTCCGGGTTTCGCGTCATGCGCGATCACCAGTTCGGTGTGGTTGCCGTCGATCGCCTGCGCCACGTGACCGTCGAGATAGGCGAGGCACTGCGGATCGGTGGTGCCCGGCCGATCCTGCCACTGCGAGGAAAAGCGCAACACGAAGGTCTTGCCCTTGGCGGCCGGCGGCACGGTGACCTCGGCGGCAAACCAGGTGTGGCCCTGCTTCTTCGCCCACACCGTCTTGTCGGTGAAAGCCGTCCAGCTGCGGCTGTCGGCCTTCAGCGCGGCCTCCGCGTCGAGTTCGGCCTCGGTGTAACGCCAGGCGAACTCGCCCGCGATCGGCGTCAGGATCTTGGCCTTGAGGTCGGCGCACAGCCGAAACAGCTTCTCCTCCTGCTTGATGTCATCGTCGAGGAGACCGAGCTTGGTCGAAAGAGTGTTCATTGAGGCTATCCTTTGACCCCGACACCGGCGAACCCGGTGTTCATGTTCCGCCGCAGCAGGAAGTACACGCCGACCGCCGGCGCCGCATAAATGATGGAGAAGGCGGCGAGGAAGCCGTAGTCGATGGCCCCCATCCGCCCGAACGCGCCGTAGAGCCCCACCGACATCGGGAAGCCCGCCTCGACGCGCGAAAAGATCAGCGGCAACAGGAACTCGTTCCACGCGCCGGTGAAGCTGAAGAACCACACCACCGCCAGCCCGGCCCGCGACATCGGCAGCACGATGCCGGTGACGATCTGCCAGAGCGAAGCGCCGTCGACATAGGCGGCTTCCTCGAGTTCGATCGGCACGGTGTCGAAGAAGTTCTTGAGCAGCAGCAGCGTGAACGGCAGGTTCAGGCAGCTCAGCGCCAGCATGACGCCGAACTGGTTCAGCAGCCCCGATCGTTGCGCGGCGAAATAGAGCGGCACCAGCACGCCGACCGACGGCAGCATGCGCAGCAGCACCAGCGTCCATAGGAGGGCGTTCTTGCCCGGCATCCGCAAGCGCGACAGCGGGTAAGCGGCGGCGGCGCCGACCACCACGCTGATGGTCGCCGTTCCGGCCGCGATCAGCAGCGAGTTGAGGAACATCCGCCCGGCATCGCCGCCGATGGCGCCGGTGAAGTTGTCGATGCCGAAGCTTTGCGGCCAGACCAGCCGGCCGGTGGCGGATGTGTCGAAGGCGTTGCTGAGCAGCCAGGCAAACGGGCTCACCCAGATCACCGCCATGAAGGCGAGCGCGATCGCCATCGGTCGCGAGAGCGTCGTACGTTCCATTACTTGGGCTCCCGCAGCATGCGCAGATAGACGAGGGACAGGGCGCCGACGATCAGCAGCATGGCCACCGAGATGGCGCTGCCGAAGCCGAGATTGCCGCGGGCAAAACTCTGGTTGTAGAGGAACAGCGCCAGCGTTTCAGTCTGCCGCCCCGGCCCGCCGCCCGTCATCGCGAAAATCAGCGGGAAGTAGGTGAAGGTCCAGATGGTGATGAAGAGCAGGTTCGTCGCGATGTGCGGCCGGATGATCGGCAGCACCACGAGCCAGGCGCGCTGCCAGCGCGTCGCGCCGTCGATCTTGGCCGCCTCGATGATTTCCCTCGGCACCGAGTCGAGCGCCGCGACGAACAGCAGGTAGCTCCAGGCCGTGCCCTTCCAGATATTGGCGATCGTCACCACGGCGAGGGCGAAATCGTTGATGAAGTTGATCGGCTGCAGCCCGAACGGCACGATGAACAGCGAGTTGATCAGCCCGGTCCGCGACGTGGTGGCCGACCACAGGAACGCTGCGACGATGTCGGGCAGCAGCCAGCCGAGCATGATGCAGATTTCGACGACGCTGCGGGTGGTGGAGATGGTACCGCGCAGCGTCGCCGCGAGCAGGAACCCGAGCACCGACTGGCCGACGATCGCCGAAAAGAAGACGAAGACCACCGTGGTCCACAGCGACTCGAGAAAGCCCTTGCGGGTGAACAGCCGCTCGTAGTTCTCGAGGCTCACCCACGACCATTCGACCGCCTTGCGGCCGGTCAGACCCAGATCGGTGAAACTGAAAGTGAAGGCCCAGCCGGTGAAGTAGAGCAGCGCGCCGACCAGAACGATCGCCGGCAGCATGGCGGCACTGAGCAACCATAGGTTGCTGGTGATCCAGGGGTTGGCCTGGTGTCTCATGGACGGCTCGTTCGAATAGAGGACGTAACAGGCTTTGCGCCGGCAAAGCCAAGGTCAACCGTCACGGCGGCACCCGCTCGTCTGGGCGCCGCCGCACCGGGAGAATCCGCTTATTCGTACGTAATCACCTTGTCCTCGCCGAACTCGTCGACGAGTGCATCGTGGTAGTTCTTCACTGTCTCTTCGACGCTGGCGCCATCGAGGATTTCAGTGGTCATCTGCTGCACCAGGGCCGAAACGGTCTGGTAGCCGGGGATGGTGTCGCGGCCGGTGGTGTCGGCAGCGAGCGCCGTCGCCTTCGCCAGGTAGGCATCAGCCGTATATTCCGGCGACTCCGAGATGTCGGTGCGGACGCCCATCCGGTGGTTCTTGATGGTCCAGTCCTTGAAGTTACCGACGTCGAAGATGGTGCTCACCAGCTGGAACGCCTTGGCCTTGTCGGCAGCCTTTGAGTTCACTGCGATGGTCCAGCCACCCGAGATGTTGGTGGTCGCCTTGGTGCCGGGGTCGCCCGAGCCGGGCCACGGCGTCCAGCCGACCATGGCGTCGCGCTCTTCGCGGCTCGGCAAAGTCACGCCGTTGCAGTCCCACAGGCATGCGTCTTCCCACGAGCCGGAAGCCAGGATCCCGAGCTGGTCGTTGGCGAGAGCCTCGCGCACGCCGGCGCCGATATCGGCGGAGTAGTTGAGATCCTTGGGCATGCCGAGGTCCTGATAGACGGTCTTGTAGAGCTCGAGCGTCTTGCGGATGGCCGGGCTGTCGCCGATCCACTGGCCGGTTTCGCGGTTGAGCAGGCGGTTGCGATCGCCCTCGGGCACGTCGGCGCCGAGCAGCGCCATGTAGAAGCCCTGCATGGTGGCGCCTTCGCCCTGCTTCAGGCCAGCCGGCAGCTGGAAGAAATACTGCACGCCCGCTTCCTTCAGCTTCTTGGCCGCGTCGAGCACGTCGGCCCAGCTCTTGGGCTCCCAGGGCAGCGCAATACCGGCCTTTTCGAAGTTGGACTTGTCGTACCACAGCATGCGCACGTCGGTGTCCGTCGGCAGGGCGTAGACCTGGCCGTCATAGGACGCCACGTCCAGGAGGCCCGGCATGTAGTACTGATACTGGTCCCAGCCCTTGGCCGATTCCGTCAGCGGCTCGAGGTAGCCCGACGAAGCGAACTCCGAGACCATGAACGAGTCGAGCTGGATCACGTCGGCGGCGGTCCCCGCGGCGAGATCGAGCGAGGTGCGCTGGTCATAGCCGGCACCGGGCAGCTTGATCGCCTCTACTTTCTCGCCGGTCGCGGCTTCGTAGTTGGCGATACCGGGCTCGACCAGCGAGGCCAGCCACTCGGCGTACATGATGCTCACCGCCTGCGCGGGGGCAGTAGCTGCCAGCAGGGCCAGCGCCGCCGCAGACGCCAAGAGAGTCCGTTTAAGCATGAATTTCCTCCTCCAAGGGTTTGGCGTCGCAACCCTCATGCGTGGGCTGCGCGGCACCTCCTGAGTGCGCGCCGAGCTAAGCGCATTTATTGCAACGTTGCAATGATTGGTGCAGAATTCTTCGAACGACGTACGTCATGGAGGTTTTAGCTAACAAAATCAATTTGTTGATTGCCAATTGGCCCGCTGGCAGCTGCCTGGAATCGTTTGCATCGATGCAATTTTCTGTGGTTCCCGCCACCCGGTGGCCGGTGTATGAGGAGGCGGGGTTCAAGAAGCGACGATGACGAAGTTCAGGCCAGACGCCAGCAGGGGCATCCGCAAGCCGTCGGGCAAGCGGGCAACGCTGAAGACCATTTCGGAACTGACCGGGCTGAGCCTGTCGACGGTGTCGCTGTCGCTGCGTGGCGGCGCGTCGCTGAAGCAGGAGACCCGTCAGAAGGTGGCCGAAGCCGCGGCCCAGGTCGGCTACGTGCCCGACCGCGCCGGGGTGCGCCTACGGACCGGCAAGACCAACGTCATCGCGCTGGTGCTCGACGGGTCCGACGAGGCCATCGACTTCTCCCGCCATATGATCCGCGGCATCGGCGATGCAATCGGCGGCACCCGCTACCACCTGACGGTGATGCCGGAATTCGATCGCAGCCGTTCGGTCGAGACGGTGCGCTACATCCTCGAGAACCGCACCGCCGACGGCGTCATCATCACCCATACCGGCGCCCGCGACCGCCGCGTGCAACTGATGATGGATCACGATTTCCCCTTCGTCAGTCATGGCCGCACCGAGTTCTTCACCCCGCACGCCTTCCACGATTTCCATTCCGAGGCGTTTGCCGAACTGGCGGTGGAGCGGCTGGCCGATACCGGGGCGCGCGACATCCTGATCTCGGTCGGCGACGCCACCACCAACAACTATCACAACATCGCCCGCACCTTCGAGCGCACCATCGCCCGCCGTGGCATCACCGGCCGCGTCGTGGTGCAGGACAGCATCCGCCCGGCCTCCGCCGAGATGCGGCAGTTCGGTCGCGACCTGGCCGACCAGCCGGACCGGCCGGACGGCATCATCTGCGACAGCGAAACCCGCGCCATCTCCATGCTCTGCGGCCTCGAGGATGGCGGCGTGCTGCTCGGCCGCGACATCCGCTTCATCTGCAAGCAGACCTCCGACATCCTGTCGACCGTCTTCCCCAACGTCGACACCATCGAAGAAGACGTCTACGCCGCCGGGCTGGAACTCACCCGGTTATTGCTCCGCCGCATCGACGGCGAGCCGGCGGAAGCGTTGCAGACCCTGAGCGAACCGGTGGCGCACTGGCGAAGCTAGAAGGCTTCCTCTTATCCCCGATGCTGCAGTCGGCGCACCCTCTCCCGCTTGCGGGGGAGGGGGGACCAGCCGACAGGCTGGTGGGAGGGGGGAGCCGCAAACACTGGCCTGTGCCCCAGCCGCCCACCATCAGTGCATGGGGCACCCCCCTCCCACCACGCTTTCGCGTGGTCCCCCCTCCCCCGTAGACGGGAGAGGGAATCCCGACTGCGCGATCCGAGCGCTACCCAACGCGGCGGAGAAACCCCAACACCGCCCCGTTGAACACCTCCGGCCGCTGCAACGGCGCGAAGTGACTCACCCCCGGCAGCGTCACCAACTCCGCCCCCGGGATCGTCCGCGCCAGATACGCCGCATGCTCGGGCCGGATGAATTCCTCGTTCTCGCTCTGCACCACCGTCACCGGAACCCGAATTCCCTCCAACTGCGTCGCCGAATAGTTCGGCTGCGTCCGCTGCATCAGCCCGACCGCGTCGGCAAACTGCTGGAACCCATCGGGCGTCGCCGACAGCCGCTCATAGTCCTTCACGTGCCGGTTGAAACAACGGCCGATTACTGGCGTCATCTCGAACGGGTAGGTACCGCTGTCGTCGACATTGCAGGCAAAGAACAACAACCCGCTGACCCGCTCCGGCGCCCTGTCGGCCATGATCAGGCCGGTGCAGGCGCCATCGCTCCAGCCGACCACCGCGGCCGTCCTGAGCCCCAGCGCGTCCATCACCGCAAAGACGTCGGTCGCCATCAATTCGTAGCTATAGGGCCGCTCGTCGCGCGAGCTGCGGCCGTGGCCGCGGCTGTCGACCACCACCACCTGATGGCCGGCATCGAGCAGCGGCTGCACCTGGTGCTGCCAGTTGCCGGCGTTACCAAGCCCGCCATGCAGCAGGATCACCGGCGGCCCGGAGCCGAAGCTGGCGTGCCAGATATGGGCCCCGTCATTTTCGACGAACGCGGAAACACCGCCCGGCGGCAGTTCCGCGCCGACCTCTTCAAAGTGCTTCAGCTCGTCGTCGGTGAAGGTCATGGTCTATGCTTCTCTCGTTTCCGGTTGGCGATGCAACTGGTCGAGCGGGCGAGAGGCCATTCGACATCCCGGAGTCACTGATTTTGCTCATGCGCAACCGGAAAGGTCTGCGACCTTCCCGAAAGCTCAGGCCAACTGTTTTCCGTCGACCCAAATGCCGCGGATCACCGGCTGATCGCCGACCAGCCGTACCCGCAGCAGATCGGCCCTGAGCCCCGGCGCCAGCCGGCCGCGATCGGCCATGCCGATGGCATCGGCGGCGTTGGCCGTCACCTTGGCGATCGCCTCGTAGAGCGGCATGCCGCGCCCGGCGAGGATGAACGGCGCGTGCAGCAGGCTCGCCGGCACATAATCGGAGGTGAGCAGGTCAAGCAGCCCGGCATCGGCGAGGCTCGCGGCGCTGGCATTGCCCGAATGCGAGCGGCCGAGCACGACGTTGGGCGCGCCCATGACGATCTGCATGTTCAGTTCACGCGCCCGCTGCGCCGCAACCAGCGTGGTCGGAAACTCGCTGATCGCGATACCGTCGGCGTGGGATTCCTCGACATCGGCGACGGTGGTGTCGTCATGGCTGGCAATGCGGAGGTTCCGCGCCCGGCCCAGTGCGCCGATGGCGGCGCGGCCCGGCACCACATAGGTGGTCTGGTCGGCCCGGCGGTCGGCGAGATACTCGTCGAACTCGGCGTCGGTCCACACTTGCGAGTTCTTCTTGCGGCGGAATTCGCGGTAGAGTTGGGTGTTGTGCCACTGCCTCTGTCCTGGCGTGTGGTCCATCACGCTCAGCAGGCGCAGCGCCGGATTGTCGATATGGCGTTCGACGATGCCGAGCAGCGCCGGGTCCGATAGTTCGCAGCGGAAATGCAGGTAGTGGTTGGCCTTCACCAGCCCGGCGTCGCGTGCCTCGGTGAGCCCGGTGATCGCCGCGTCGAGCATCGCGGTGCGCGCCCCGCCGCTGTCATAGTCGCCCAGCGACAGCGCATCGAGCACCGTGGTGATGCCGCCGCCCAGCATCTGCCAGTCATGCGCCAAGACGGCCGAAAGCGTCGAAGGCCAGCGCACGCCTGGGCGCGGCTGGAAGTGGTGCTCCATATTGTCGGTGTGGAGGTCGATCAGGCCCGGCAGCAGCAGGTCGCCCTCGAGGTCGATCTCGGTGCCGCCGCTCGCTTCGCCCACCGCGGTGATCTGGCCATCGGCGATGGAGAGGTCGCCATCGATGATGGCGTCGGGCAAGACGAGACGGGCATTCCTGAAGCTGGTGGTCACGGGCAACATCCGGATCTGGGCGGGGCGCAGCAGAGACTCAACCGCGCGAGGAGGGCGAAAACCGTCGCGTCATATGACACGTCCATGACGAATTGACGTCAAAGAACGAGTCGCGCCGTTTCCCGTTTCGCCGTACTGCGCCCCTCATGGAATTCCAGCCGATAGTGCCGGGGCGTCTTGCCCAGCCGCTTCTGGAACGCGTCGTAGAGGCGGGCCAGCGAGGTGTAGCCGCACTCGAACGCCACCTCGGCGATCTCCATGTCGGTATCGACCAGCAGCCGCATGGCGTGCTGCAGCCGGTGCCGGCGAATATACTCGCCGATCGACATGCCCAGCACCTTCTGGAACGCCGCCCCGGCATTGGTGGCGTGCAGCCCCGACGCCGCCACCACGTCACGCACGCTCACCGGACTGTCGAGATGGTCGTGAATGAAGCGGGTCATCCGCTCGGCCATCGCCACGGCGCGGTGGCCGGAGGGCGACATGGCGGGGGCAGGAGCGCGCCCACCCGCCCGGGCGATCGATTGCGACCAGGAGAGGCGACGGACCCTCAGCCGCACCTCTTCTTCGAGGATGTGCCGCCGCGCCGTGTCGGCATCCTGCCACTCGCGCGTCCAGCGCGCGAACATGTGCCGGTCGCCCTCGTCATGCTCGTGGCTGTAGAACACCTCGCCGTCGAGAATGGCTTGGCGGAAGCCCGGTTCGAGCGGCAGGCTGAGGAAGAACGATAACGGCATATAAGCGCAGCTGAACCGCTGCTGCTCCTCGACCGCTACCACCTGATGCGGTGTCGCAGCCCAGAAGATCGCCAGTTCCCCGGCATTCAGCACCAGCCGTCGTCCATTGATCAGGTAGGTGAGCTGCCCCGACCACAGGTAGTTGAGCTCGATATGGTCGTGCCAATGGCTCTCCGGCATGGCGTCGGCGAGATGCGTCTCGACGCAGAACTCGTGCCTCAGGATCTCTTCGTTATTGTCCGACATCGGCACGTCGCCAAGAGTGGTGCGCAGTGCGTTCGGCATGCCGTCCCTCCCTCGTCCCGGCAATGGCAACCGTCACAATCGCTACTTTTCCGGAAGAATAACACCGAAATTTCGGAAGATTACGCGCCCGCTTTGCCGGACAGTGCCTCGACGGCCCGAGTGCGAGAGGGAACGCGCTCTCGGGCAACAGGGATCAGATGGAGGGTAGCACCATGAAGGCACTGCTTTCGGCCGCCGCGTTCAGCGCGCTGGCGTTGTCGGCCACGGCGAGCTTCGCCGAGACCAACCTCACTTACATGATGTGGGGCGATCCACCGGAGATCGCGGTGTGGGAGGCGATTGTCGATGAGTTTGAGGCCGCCAATCCCGACATCAAAGTGAAGGTCGAAGTCTCCGATTGGGACAGCTACTGGGACAAGTTGCGGGTCACCACGGTCGGCGGCAATCCGCCCGACGTCTTCGCCATGGATGCGCCGCTCTATCCCGATTGGCAGTCGCGCGGCAGCCTGCTCGATCTCTCACCCTATCTCGCCGCAGCGCCCGAGACGCTGAACGGCGTCTATCCCGGCCCGCTCGCCGCCTATCAGCTGAGCGCCGGCACCTTCGGCCTGCCACGCGATTTCCAGACCATCGTCCTGTTCTACAACAAGGCGATGTTCGACGCGGCCGGCGTCGCCTACCCGGACGACAGCTGGACCCTCGACGACCTGCGCGCCGCGGCGAAGAAGCTGACCGTCGACAAGGATGGCGACGGCCAGACCGACCAGTGGGGCTTGGGCACCGAGCTGTGGGACATGGAGCCGATGTGGGGCCCGGTGCTCTACAGCTATGGCGGGGCGCCGATCAGCGATGACCACACAAAGACCACGCTCGGCGACGCCCCGGCGGCCGAGGCCTGGAAGTTCCTCGCCGATTTCCGCCTGAACGACGGCTCGGTGATGAGCCAGGAAGACCTCGAAAGCTATGGCAGCGACGGCTTTCTTGCCGGCGTTGCCGCCATGACCTTCTCCGGTCACTGGGTGGTGCCGGCCTATTCCGAGCTCGCCTTCGAGTGGGATGTGGCGCCTTTCCCCAGGGGGCCGGCCGGCCGCGCCACGCTGGTCAACAGCGCCGGCATCGTCGTCAGCGCCTCGACGCCCAATCCCGACGCGGCCTGGAAGTTCGTGCAGTTCGTCATCAGCGAGAAGGGACAATCGAAGCTCACCGAACTCGGCTTCGCCATCCCGGTCATCGACAAAGTGGCCAACAGCCCGGTGTTCCTCGAGCAGCAGGCGCGCGGCAGCCACAAGGTGTTCCTCGATGCGCTTCAATACGCCCACACCAAGCCGAGCTTCCGCGGCTACGAGGAATGGTCGGCCGCCGTCGGCGACACCTTGGCGCTGGTGTGGAACGGCGAGATGAGCATCGACGATGCGCTCGCCGAGATCGTGCCGAACGCCGACGCGGCGCTCGCCAACAACCAGTAACCCGCCAGGGGACCCGGGCGACCTCCACCGGCTTGCCGGCCGCCCGGGTTGTTAGTCTCAGAGTTCGGTAACGGCTGGCGAGGGCAGGGCACATGTCGCAGATCGGAGTATCGCCGCGCGGCGCCGAGCGCTTCTGGGTCATCGTGCTGCTGCTGCCGACCTTGCTGGGTTTGGCCCTTGGCGCCTTCGGCTCGATTGCCGCCACCATCGGCATCAGCCTCTACCAGTGGGACCTGCTGAGCCCGGCCAAATGGGTCGGCTTCGACAACTACCTGGCGCTGCCCGAGAACCGCAATTTCCTCAAGGCGCTGGGCAATACCGCTTTGTTCTCCGCCATCTACGTGCCGGCGACGCTCTGCGTCTCGCTGGGGGTGGCGGTGCTGCTCAACCAGCGCATCCGCGGCGTCAGCCTGTTCCGGCTGATCTACTTTATCCCGGTGGTCACCTCGCCCACCGCGGTCGGGCTGGTCTGGACCTGGATCTACTCCAAGGACAAGGGCGTGCTGAACGCCATCATCACCAGCTTCGGGGGCGATCCGGTGCACTGGCTCGGTTCCGACATGGCGCTCTACTCGGTGGTGATCGTCAATGTCTGGGGCGCCATCGGCGAAGGCATGATCATCTTCCTCGGCGGGCTGCAGGCCATCCCGCGCGATGTCTACGAAGCCGCGACCATCGATGGCGCCAGCCGCTTCCAGCAGTTCCTCGCCGTCACCGTGCCGATGCTGCTGCCCTCGATCTTCTTCCAGGCGGTGCTTTCGACCATCCACGCCTTCCAGGCCTTCGACTACGTCTACATCCTGACCCAGACCGGCAATGGCGGCTCGAGCGTGCCGATGCTGGTCTTCAATATCTACCGGGAGGGCTTCAACTACTTCCGCATGGGCAACGCCTCGGCCCAGTCGGTGGTGCTGGCGGTGATCGTCCTGGGGCTGACGCTGGTCTATTCGCGACTCAACAAGCGCTGGGGGTAGCAGGGATGAGCGTCGTCACTGCCTCCGCCCCGGCCACCGAGCTGCCGACCACGGCGTTCCTCGCCAAACACCTGCGCGAGAACCTGTGGTTCTATCTCGTGCTTATCGCCGGTGGGGTGCTGATGATCGCACCCTTCGTCTGGATGGTGTCGACGGCGCTGAAGCCGGCGGCCGAGCAGTTCACCCGCGACCTGATCCCGCGCCGGATCACCTTCGAGAATTTCGGCAAGGCCTGGGAACTGATGGAGTTCCAGCACCTCATCTGGAACTCGTTCCGCATCGCGGCGCTCTCGACCATCGGCCAGGTGGTCACCTGCTCGATGGGCGCCTTCGTCTTCGCCATCGTCCGCTTCAAGGGCAGGGACCTGTTGTTCCTGTTGCTGCTGGCGACGCTGATGGTGCCCTACCAGATGACCGTCATTCCGCAGTTCATCATCTTCAGAACGTTCGGGCTCTATGGCACCGACGTACCGCTCTACCTGCCGAGCTTCCTCGGCGGCGCCTTCGGGGTGTTCCTGCTGCGCCAGTATTTCCGCACCATCCCGTTAGAGCTGCTCGAAGCGGCGCGGCTCGATGGCGCCAGCCTGTTCCGCATCTACTGGTCCATCTACCTGCCGCTGGCCAGGCCAGCGCTCGCCGCCCTCGCCATCTTCGCCTTCATGAGTTCGTGGAACGACCTGTTCAGCGCGCTGATCTACCTGCCATCCGACCTCGAAAAGACCACGCTGCCGGTCGGGCTGGCGCTGTTCCAGCGGCTCTATCGCGCCCAATGGGCGCTGATGATGGCGGCAGTGATCATCTCGATCGCCCCGATCGTCGTGGCGTTCTTCTTCGCCCAGAAGCAGTTCATCCAGGGGTTCGCCGCGACCGGCATCAAGTAACCCCTGACGTCTCAGCCCGTACCAACCACCCCCTCGGCATCGCCTTGCGATGAAGGAAAAACGCATGCTCAAAATCTGTCTCATCGGCGCCGGCAGCACCGTCTTCGCCCAGTCCATCCTCGGCGATGTGCTGTCCAATCCGGCGCTGCAGAACGCCACCATCAGCCTGTTCGACATCGACGAGACCCGGCTCTCCACCTCCTATGTCGTCGCCAACCGCATCGGCCAGACGCTGGGGCTGAAGAGCCTCAAGGTCGAGGCGACGATGGACCGTCGGGCGGCATTGCAGGATGCCGATTTCGTCATCCTGATGATGCAGGTGGGCGGCTACAAGCCGGCCACCGTCACCGATTTCGAGGTTCCCGACAGTTTCGGGCTCAACCAGACCATCGGCGACACGCTCGGCATTGGCGGTATTTTCCGTGGCCTCCGCACCATTCCGGTGCTGTTCGACATCTGTCGTGACATGGAGGAGGTGTGCCCCGACGCAACTCTGCTGCAATACGTCAACCCGATGGCCATCAACTGCTGGGCCATCAAGGAGAAGTTCCCCCATATCAAAACCGTCGGCCTCTGCCATTCGGTGCAGGAAACTTCGCACCAGTTGGCCGAACTCCTGGGCGAGAACCCCGCCGACCTGAGCTATCTCTGCGCCGGCATCAACCACGTCGCCTTCTATTTGAAGTTCGGCAAGGTTTTGCCCGGTGGCGAATTCGAGGATCTCTATCCGCGCCTCAAGGCCATCGCGCAGCACGGCCCCATCCCCGACGACGACCGGGTGCGCTTCGACCTGCTGAAGCGGGTCGGCCACTTCGTCACCGAGTCGAGTGTGCATTTCTCGGAGTACAATTCCTGGTTCCTGAAGCGCGGCCGGCAGGACCTGCTGGACCAGTACAACCTGCGCATCCGCGAATATCTCTACCGCTGCGAGGACCAGATCGCCGAATGGCACCAGTTGCGCCGCGACCTCGAAGGCGACGCGCCGCTCGAGGTCGAGCAGTCGAACGAATACGCCGCCGGCATCATCCGCTCGCTGACCACCGGCGAGAACGGCCAGATCTACGGCAATGTCCCCAATCGCGGGCTGATCGAGAATCTGCCCGATGATGCGGTGGTCGAGGTGCCGTGCCATGTCGATCGCAACGGCATCCAGCCCACCCGCATCGGCCGCATCCCCGATCACCTGGCCTCGATCATGCAGCTCTCGATCAACGTGCAGCGCCAGACGGTGGCGGCTGCCGTGACGGCCAAGCGCGAGCACATCTATCACGCGGCGATGCTCGATCCGCACACCGCGGCCGAACTGTCACTGGATGAGATCTGGAGCCTGGTCGACCGGCTGATCGAAGCGCACGGGAACTGGCTGCCGGCGTATCGGTGACTCACGTCAGCGCCGGTGCTTGCCGACCCCCACCCCTGTCCCCTCCCCCTCAAACAGGGGGAGGGAGACCGAAACGCCGGCGCTGGTGTAAGCGTCTCCCTCCCCATTCTTAGGGGGAGGGGACAGGGGTGGGGGGGCGGCTCCCACCGGCCTCGCAGTCCGCTACTTCACGCTCGAATAACTCGTCGGCGCCAGAAACTGGCTCGACACATTGGCCAGCAGCGGGCCGTTCTCTTCGGACGCCTTTCGGGCGGCCTGCCAGGCCGGATCGGCCATGAACGCCGCCCACTTGCTCTCGCGTTCGGCCATCGAGTTCCAGCGGATCATATAGGTGAGATCGTTGTTCGAGTTGCCGATCACCGTGGTCCAGAACCCGGCCTGTTCGATGCCGTGCCGCTTCCAGATTTCAAGCGTGTGGTCCTCGAACCGGCGCTGCAGGTCGGGCAGGCGTCCCGGCAGGCAGGTGTAGATGCGCAACTCGTAGATCATGCTCATGTCCCTCGGCGGCGATTTCGCGCGACGCCGCAGTTAGCCCACTCCCGGTGCGATTCACAAACTCTCCCGCACCGCCATTAGCAGCATAGACGCCTCACAAAGATTATAATAGCATACCATTATAAGAAACGGACGAAGTCCGTGCGGAGGATGCTTCGCTGAGGGGCGAAGCAGTGAGCTCGATATCGATCGTCGGGACACGTGACCACGTGCGAGATCAGGAAAAGTTGCAGACTTTTCCGGTTCGATCTCGCGCCAAAACTAGCGCCGTCGGCGGCTCCGCGCCACCGAACGACGGGGGACGACTTGGCGCATTTGGGCATCTGGGAGGGAACACATGCCAAATCGATTGAAGCAGGTTGTGGCCGGGCTCGTACTGGCGCTGGTCGCGATGGCGCCGGCCGTCGCCTCGGCACAGACCGTCGATGAGATCATTGCCCGCGGCAAGCTGATCATTGCCGTCGACACCACCACGCCGCCTTACGGCTTTCTCGATGCCGAGTTGAAGCCGACCGGCTTCGATATCGAAGTCGCCAACAAGATGGGTGAGGCGCTCGGCGTGCCGGTGGAGTTCGTCACCGTCACTTCACCGGGCCGCATTCCGGCCTTGCTGACCAAGCAGGTCGATGCCGTGGTCTCGATCTTCTCGATCACCCCGGCCCGCGCCATCCAGATCGATTACTCGATCCCCTATGCCGGTCAGTCGGCCGTGGTGATCGCGCCCAAGAGCACGGCGATTTCCAGCCACGCCGATCTCGTCGGCAAGAAGGTCGGCCTCACCCGCGGCACCGCCGAGGACGGCATCCTGACCGCCGCGGCGGAAGCCAACCCGGGCATCGAGATCCTCCGCTTCGACGATTACGCCTCGCTGCTGCAGGCCATGGTTTCGGGCCAGATCGACGCCATGGGCGGCGGCGACTACGGCGAGATCTACCTGAAGAAGGCGCAGAACGGCGACGACTTCGAGCAGAAGTACAAGCTCAAGACCTTCTATTTCGGTATCGGCGTCGCCAAGGGCAACGACAACCTGCGCCAGTGGCTCAACACCTGGCTGTTCACGCTCAAGTCCGATGGCGTACTCGCCGACCTGTCGATGAAGTACCGCAACCAGCCGCTGCCGGATCTGCCGGTGTTCTGATCGCGCGTCTCAACGTGAACAACTGGCGGGGCCCGCATCGGCCCTGCCACTTCCACCGCTTTCCAGAGGACGCGCATGCAAACGGCCCTGCAGTTCGGACCGGTCCTCATCCACCTCGACAAGCTGCTCGTCGGCGTCGGGCAGACCATCCAGCTCGCCGTGCTGTCGATCCTGTTCGGCACCGTCATCGGCACGCTCGGCGCCATCGGTCGCAGCTTCGGGCCGCGCTGGGTATCCTGGCCGATCGCCGCCTATGTCGAGCTGATCCGCAACACGCCGCTCTTGATCCAGCTTTACTTCGTGTTCTTCACCCTGCCGCTGATCGGGCTGAAGTTCTCGAGCGGCACGGCGGCGATCCTGGCGCTTTCCATTCACCTCGGCGCCTATGCCACCGAGATCCTCCGCGCCGGGGTGCAATCGGTGCCGGTGGGCCAGATCGAGGCCGCCAAGTCGCTGGGCCTCAGCAGTTATCGCATCATCCGCCACGTCGTCCTGGTACCGGCGGTGCGTGCCGTCTATCCGGCGCTCTCGGCCCAGTTCATCCTGCAACTGATGGGCACTTCGATCGTCGGCGCCATCGCTGCCGAGGAACTCACTGCCATCGCCAACAACCTGGTGATGCAGACCTTCCGCAGCTTCGAGGTCTATATCGTCATCGCGGTGATCTATTTCGTCCTGGTACAGGCCGCGAGCCTCATCTTCGCCGGCCTTGGGCGCCTGTTGTTCCGCTGGAAGAGCTGAGATGAGCCTCCGCGATTTCGGTCCCAACGAACTGATGTTCCTGATCATGGCGACGCGCTGGACCATCCTGCTCGCGCTCATCGCCTTTGCCGGTGGCGGGGTGATCGGGCTCGCGGTCGCTGCATTCCGCGTTGCGCCCGTGCCGCCGCTGCGCTGGCTCGCTGCCGGCTATATTCAGTTCTTCATGGGCACGCCGATCCTGATCCAGCTGTTCATGGCCTATTACGGCTCGTCGCTGCTCGGCTTCCGGCCCGACCCCTGGGCGGCCGCCGCGGTCACCTTCTCGCTCAATGGCGGCGCCTTCTTCGGCGAAATCTTCCGCGGTTCGATCGATGCCGTGCCGAAAGGCCAGTGGGAAGCTTCGACCGCCCTCGGCTTCCGCTTCATCCCGACGCTGCGGTTGGTGATCCTGCCGCAGGCGGTACGGCTGATGCTGCCGCCGACCGTCGGCTTCATGGTGCAGATCGTCAAGACCACCTCGGTGGCCTCGCTCATCGGCCTCACCGAACTGGCTCGCGCCGCCACCCAGATCAACACCGTCACCTTCCAGCCGGTGCTGGTATTCGGCACGGTGTCGCTGATCTACTTCATGCTGTGCTGGCCGCTGTCGCTCTATGCCGGCTACCTCGAGCGCCGGGTCGGCGAGGGGGTGGCGGTGAAGACGAAAAAACCGCTGTTGCTGGCGAGTTAGTTCTGCGGCCCCGAGGCTGTCGCCTCCCTCCCCCTTGAGGGGAGGGATTGAGGGAGGGGGTGGTGCAGTCAGCACCGAGCGTCCCTCACCACCCCCACCCCCAACCCCTCCCCTCAAGGGGGAGGGGAGCAGAACTCACCCCCCAAATGCCGGCAGCACCAACCCCTTCACCCCCACGTCGATGGCAAACAGCCCACCCGGATTGCTCTGGCCGACAAAGTGCTCGGCGGGCCGTTTCAGCACGGCGGTGGTGACGTAGAGGATGTCGAGGTTCTCGCCGCCGAACTCGCAGCAGGTGGGCAGATCCGTCGGGAGCACGATCGACTGCATCAGTTTGCCCTTGGGGTCGTACTGGTTCACCCGGCTGGTCACCGGGATGGTCACCCAGTAGCAGCCGTCGGCATCCACCGTCGCGCCATCGGCAATGCCGCCGCTGCCATCGAGGTCGATGAAGGTGCGCTGGTTCTCGATGTCTCCGGTCTCCGGATCGAAATCGTAGGCGCGGACGATCGTGGTGTGGCTGTCGGAAAAATACATGGTCTTGCTGTCCGGGCTCCAGGCGAGCCCGTTGCAGCAGCCGACGCCCTCGATTATCCGGTGCACGCTGAGGTCCTTGTCCATGCGGTAGAGCGAGCCGATGAACTCGACCTGCTTGCCCGGCGCCTCGAACATCGAGCCCGACCAGAAGCGGCCCTGCCGGTCCGGCTTGCCGTCATTGAACCGGGTATCGGCAAGATGCGCCTCGGGGTCGACGATGGCTTCGAACGTGCCAGTCTTGGGGTCGAAGAAATAGAAGCCCGAGACCATGGTGACGACGAGCCCGCCCTTGGCACGCAGCCCGATGCAGCCGAGGAATTCCGGCGCTTCCCAGGTGTCGTCCTTGCCGGTTCTCGGATCGTATCGATGGATCAGCTTGCTCCAGATATCGATCCACCACAACACCCCTGCCTTGGGGTCCCAGATGGTGCCTTCGCCGAGCTCGGCCTTGGCGTCGACGACGCAGGTGATATCCATGACTTACCCTTTGACTGCCCCGGCGCTGAGCCCGGCGACGATGTAGCGCTGGATCAGCAGGTAGAAGATGACCGGGAAGATGGAAAAGAACAGCGCGGCCGCCAGTACGCGGTCGATCGGCGTATCGAGCATCACCTTGAGCGACGCCAGCCCCACGGCCACCGGCCGGATGTCGGGCGAGGTCACCAGCGTCACCGCGAACAGATACTCGTTCCAGGCATAGAAGAACGACACCACGCTGATGGCGACGAGCCCGGGTGCCGACAGCGGCAACAGCGTGCGGACCAGCGCCCCGAGCGGCGAGCAGCCGTCGATCAGGGCCGCCTCGTAGAGTTCCTCGGCGATCGAGTCGAAGGAGTTCTTGAGGATCCAGATGCAGATCGGCAGGATGAACGCCGCGTCGACCAGCGACAGGGCTGGCAGACTGTCCGACAGACCGAGGTTGCGATACATCGCGTAAACCGGGATCACCACCAGCGCTTCGGGCAGCATCTGGGTCATCAGCAACAGCAGCCCGAATGCTCCCTTGCCGCGCCATTTGAGGAAGGTCATGGCGAACGAGCCCAGCACCGCCAGCGCCAGGACGATCAGGGTGGTCATTCCCGCAAGCAGCAGCGAGTTCACCAGCCAGCGCGCCACCGGGAAATTCTCGAACAGCGTCGTAAACGGCAGGAAGCTGATCTCCTTGGGGATCAGCGGCGGCGGAAACTGCATGCCATGGCTCAGCGGCTGGATCGAGTTGACGATCATCCAGTAGACCGGGAACAGCACCGCGGCGCAGAAGCCGATGATCAGGGCATAAAAGGCGACGCCCTTGCCGAGGCTTCGCAGCTTGTGGGAGGCGTTGGCGATTGCGGTCATGCCTAGCGCCTCCGTAAGCGATCTTGGCGCTGTTGCGCATAAACGAACAGCAGTGTGAGCCCGAGCACGATCACGAACCCCGCCACCCCCAGGGTGGCGCCATAGGCCAGGTCGAAGAACCGGAACGCCGTCTGGTAGATGCGCAGCACCAGCGTCTCGGTGATGCCGCCATAGGGGCCGCCGCCGGTGGTCAGCCAGATCAGTGTGAACTGCTTGAACGAGAAGATCGCCATCAGCACTGCCATCAGCAGCAGCGTCGGGGTGATCTCGGGGATGGTGATGTGGCGCAGCGCCTGCAGCGGGTTGGCGCCATCGACTTCGGCCGCTTCGTAGACTTCCCGCGGGATCGCCTGCAGCGCTGCGAGGATCACGAGGAAGGTGAACGGAAAGGCTTTCCAGATCGACAGTGCGATGACGAGCGGCATCGCGAGGTTCGGGTCGGACAGCCAGTTGAGGTTCGCGTCGATCCCGGGAATGAGGCGCGCGAAGATGTTCAGCACCCCGAAGGTCGGGTTGCACATCCACAGGAACACCAGGACTGCGGAGATTTCGGGAAAGGCCCAGGGCACGGCAATGGCGCTCCGCGCCAGGTTGCGGCCGCGGAACTTGCGGTTGAGCAGCAGCGCGGCGATGAGCCCGAGCGCCACCGCGCCCACCACGACGAACGCCATGTAGGTGAACGTCACCTGCACCGCGAACCAGAAATCCTTATCCTCGAACAGCCGCTCGTAGTTGCGCAGGCCCACCCAGGTGACCTGGTCGACCCCGACCACGTTGTTGGAAAAACTGGTCAGGACCTGCTGGGCGATCGGGAACAGAATGAACACGCCGAGATAGGCGACGATCAGAAAGACCAGCGTATAGGGCAGCGTGTTGCGGCGGTTCCAGCCGCGCGGTCGCCTCGCGCGCTCTTCCACTGCCTCTGCAGTCGCCGATTGAAACATTGGCTCGATATTCCCCGGGGTCGACGTGCGGGACGAACAAGCGCTCATCCCACGCAGACATCGTCGGGGGCGCTCCCGCGGAACGCCCCCGACACGCTCAGTTCGGCCGGTTACAGGGTGAAGCCTTCGAACAGCCGCTCGGAGGCCTTCTCCAGTTCCTTCTGCGCGTCTGCCATGGCGTCCTCGACCGGCCGGTTGGCGACCAGCACTTCGGAGAATTTGTCCATCACGACGTTGCCGAACTCCTGGTTGAAGAAGATGTAGTCGCCCATGATTTCGAGCGGCGTGATCGACTTACCCTGCAGGTAGCCCTCGGCCCAGAACTGCTTGTCGAGATATTCCTGGCGGATGGCCTCCGGATAGGGCGGCACCACGTCGAGGCAGCGCTCCATCAATTCCTGATAGTTCTCGGGCTTGTAGAGCCATTCGACGAACAGCTTGGCGGCGGCCTTCTCGTCATCCGAGGCGTTGGCGTTGACGCAGATCGGATGGATGCGGGTAATCGCCTTGCCGCTGGGGCCGGGCGGCACGACGCTGCGCAGCGACGGATAGATATCCGGCCCGGAACTGGACCAGATGTTGACCGCGGCCGAGACGATCAGCTGTTGGCCGATGCGGCCATTGGCATACATCTGGTTGGCGGTGGCGGTGTCGGTGCCCTTGGGCATCGCCTTGTCGTACATGGTCTTGAAGAGCTTCAGGCCCTCGATCACTGGCGCGGTGTTGACCAGCGGCTTCCGCCCATCTGCCCAGACGCCGTCGAACATCACGGCCCATTGCTGCAGAATGAACCAGAAGTCGCCCGGCTCGCTCATCAGGTGCGGCGAGTAGATGCCGAACTGATCCGGCGACTTGGTCAGCGCGGTCGAGGTCTCCACCCATTCCTCGACCGAGGCCGGCGCACCCAGCCCGGCCTTTTCGAACATCGCCGAGTTGTAGAGCAGGCCGAACTTCACCGTGACGATGTCGAGCCCGTGCACCTTGCCGTCGACCCGCAGGTGATCATGCGCGGCGCTGAGCTTGTCGCCGATGCCCAGCTTGTCGACGATATCCTGCAACGGCTCGAGATGGCCGCCGCGCAACAGCCGCACCACCAGGTCGGGGGTGGTGTGGAACAGCGCGCCGTTGATCTTTCCCGACTGGGACTGGATCAGCATGTTGTTGGTGAACTCGTTGAACGGCGCGCCGGCTTCCTCGATGAAGACGTCGCTCTGTTCGGCGTGGAACTTGGCAAGGATCGCCCGCCAGGCGTCGCCACGCCCCGGCTCGTTCCACATCCACGATACCAGCGGGATCTTGATCTTGGCGTTCTGAGCGAGCGCCGGCGTCGCGAGCGCCGCGGCGATGCCTGCCGCTGCGGTCCGCTTCAGGAAGTCACGGCGTCCCATGCTCATCGAGCGTGGCAGCAACAGGCCATTGCCTGGTCTATTCATGGTCGTTCCTCCTCATGGAAGCGGTGCGATGGTCATCCGCCATCTTTCGCGCCGGTTCCGATCATTGTGATACCGGTACCAACAGACACTGCCGGCTCGCCCGCAGCGACGCGGTCGGCGGCAGAATCGATTGTCCTGGCTTCCCCTCGTGACGCGGCAGCTCCTCAACTGTCGCGCTCCGGCCGGACGTGCGGAAACGACCCGTCCTGGCAGCTATGATGCTATTATAATTCTATAATGCTGTCCATCGGCCTTTGGTGTCCGACGGTGCGATCATCGCGGAACGGCGCTCCAAACTCGATGTCATCCCCGCGGAAGCGGGGAACTCCGTTTGCGATCATGCGAAGGCCAAGAAAACAGAGGTTCCCGCTTTCGCGGGAATGACCCGGTGGGTGGGGCGCGACCCCAGCTTAGCGTATTGGGCCTGCGCCGGGTTGACACCGTGGGCGAGGCAAGTTCGACAGCCGATCAGGCGAGGTCGTTCGGTGCGTCGTAGGTGATCGAGAAGATGTCGGCCGGGTGCCGGGCGATCGAGAACTCGACGTTCTGCTGATCGGCTGACTGATACAGCATCTCGACCGCCAGAATAGCAGATCCCCTGGCGACGCCCAGATCGGCGGCGACGTCTTCATCGGCGATTTCGGCCCGCACCGTGCAATGCGCCACCGCCATCCGGATATTGAGCCGGCGCTGCACGGCACGGAAGATCAGCACGTCGTTGAAATCTTCCTTGGTGAACTGCGCACCTACGTCGGGTGGGAAATAGGTGGTGATCTGTGCCTTCCGCTGTTTGCCGACCACCAGCATGCTGCGCAGGCAATAGCCCTCCCTGAGCCCGAAATGGCGCTGCAGCAGTGGAGAGACTTCCTTTTTGTAGGATTTGACCTTCAGCGCCGCGTCCTTGGTGAAGGCCGCCATGTCGGCAAAGTTCTTGAAGGTCCAGCTGAGCGTCACCGGCGGCGCGGCCGAGGTGACCACCGCGGGCTTGGCGGAGCGCTTCCTGATCAGCCCATCGGCCTCGAGATCGCGCAGCGCCTGCCGCACGGTAATGAGGCTCACCCCGAAGCGTTCGGCGATCATCGCTTCCTTGGGGAGTTCGCCGCCGACCGGAAAGGCGCCCGAGGTGATCGGCTCGCGCAGGATATCGGCGAGCTGCCGGTAAAGTGGCCCCTGCGCCCGCGCCAGCGTGCGCTTGGGCAGCAGATCGATCGTTGCGTTCAGGTCGTCCATGTACTCAGCCAGCCCCTTAGGTGTGGCTATGATAATAGCACGAACTATGACTCGCGAACCGCCGCGTTCGCGCCGTCCCCGAGTAAGTGGGGGCTGTCCCTCGCACTCTCCTACCCCCCGCCCCGGCAGAGATGTGGCGGTGGAGCACCGAACACCTCTCCCTTGGGGGAGAGGTCGGCGCGTAGCGCCGGGTGAGGGGGCCTTTCCCACACTCGGTATCTGCGGCAAGGCCCCCTCACCCTGACCCTCTCCCCCAAGGGAGAGGGGACGCTCGAGCCGAACCAAAGAGACTGGGATACGCCCCCGCCGAACTCGCTAAGCCAACAGCCGCAACGGCAACTCCAGATACGCCTTGAACCGGCTCAGGAACTCAGTCGCCGCATCCTCGCTCACCACTGCCGCGTCGAACGACAACAGGCACTCCCCCGTCACCGGACCCGCCGCCAGCACCAGCCGCATGTTGCGTCCCGGCTTCAGCGGCATCATCACCGGCCTTATGTCCGACGCCGCCAAGAGCTTCAGCGACAGGATCGCCGGCTCTGCCGAGTGGTCGCCGCCAGCCTCGATCGCGGCCAGTCGACGGGCTCGCAGCGGCCCGAGCGAACCCTTGCGGATATCGGCGAACACCAGTTGTCCCGCCGACTGCTCCAAAGCCACCGGTGCTCCCGCGAGCGTATTGGTCTCCGGCACATCGTCGAGCGCGCAACCGGCGGCCCGCAGCACCACATCTTCGAGCGCGAACGGCGTGTCCGCATCGGCGAAACCGGCCAGCAATTGCAGCAGCGTCGAGAGCTGGATGGTGGTGCCGAGCGCCGAAGCCTGCGGCCCGCTCACCGCCACCGGGGCAGGGGGGCGGGCCACAAAGGCCTCGATATCGGCCGCAACGATGCGGCCGTTCGGCCCCGAACCCTTGAGCACCTCCAGCGTGAGGCCGCGCTCCCGCGCCAGCCGGCGGGCATAGGGCGAAGCGGCGCGGCGGCTCTGGAGTGCGGTCGTGGCCATCAGCGCTTCAGGTATTCGCGGTTGACGCAGTTGGTGAGCCGGCCTTCGGTGAGGTAGGCGTGGATCACCTCGATCGACTTGAGCCGCAAGTCGATCATCGACGCCGGGCTGTAGAACGCCGCATGCGGGGTGACGATCAGCCGGTCCTTGATCCAGGGCTCATTGGCGCGCCACGCCTTGATCAGCGGGTGGTCGAGATCGCCGGGTTCGTTCGGCAGCACGTCGAGCCCGGCGCCGACCACGGTGCCCTTGCGCATCGCCGCTTCCAGCGCCGACACATCGATGATCGGCCCGCGCGCCGTGTTGACGACGATCAGGCCGGGTTTGGCTGCGGCAAACGCCTCGGCCCCGAGCAGCCCACGCGTTTCGGCGCTGAGCGGCGCATGCACCGACACCACGTCGGCCCGCGCCATCAGCTCGTTGAGCGAATGCACCCGCTCATAGCCGGTCGACAGGTCGACACCCGACAACAGGTGCGGATCGTAGAACACCACCTTCATGTCGAAGGCGGCGGCACGGCGTGCTGCGGCGAGCCCGATGCGACCGAGCCCGATGATGCCGAACGTGGCGTTCTTGTGCCGGCGGATCAGCGGCGCCTTGGAGAAGTGCCAGCCCTCGAGCCCATCGACGGCGATTTCGGCCGGATAGCTGTAGGTGCCGCGGGTCAGCGCCAGCATCAGCGCGATGGCGTGGTCGGCCACCTCGGTGGTGCCATAGTCGGGCACATTACAGGCCGGAATGTTGCGCGCGCCCCAGCCGGCGGTGTCGATATTGTCGTAGCCGACGCCCGAGCGCACCGCGATCCTGGCGTTGGGAAAGGCGGTCGGCGGCAGCGGCACGTTGAGCGTCGGCGAATGATTGATCACCGCGTCGACGGTTTTCGCCACTTCCGGGTCGAGCACCGCCGCGACGTCAGCGGTCGAGCGGGCGAGGATGAACTCGACATCCGGGTAGTGTTGGCGTTCCAGCTCGGCATCGTCGGCAGCCTGCCAGTTGACGCACAGAATCTTCATCGCTTCCTCCGCTGCCTTCGGCAGTCCCTGATTATTTCCGGATGCCGCCGATGCGGCCGCCCATCGGCACCACCGCACCGACCGGCTGGTCGATGGCACTGAGCGTACCCGAAGCCGGCGCTTCGATCTCCACCACCGCCTTGTCGGTCTCGATCTCGGCGACTACGTCGCCTTCCTTCACCGCATCGCCGACCGCCTTCAGCCACTTGACCAGCGTGCCCTCGGAAACCGTGAGGTCGCCGAACGGCATGTTGATCGCTTCGTCGTCTGAGGTGCCGGCTGGAGCCGGCGCGGCAACAGCCGCAGCGATCGGGGTAGGGGGTGGCGCGGCGGCGGCCTCGGCGACGATGCCGGTGGTGTGCCAATGGTCCGGCACCGGCGCCTTGCCGGCGATGATGTTGCGCACCCCTTCCATGATCCGCGCCGCGTCGACCAGCATGGCGCGCTCCAGCACCGGAGCGAACGGATGCGATACCGGTGCGGTATGGAGCCGTCCGACTGGGCCGTCGAGTTCGTCATAGGCCAGCTCGTTGATGGTCTGGGCGATCTCGCCGCCCATGCCGCACATCGCCCAGGCTTCGTCGACCACCAGCAGCCGGTGCGTCTTCTTCACGCTCTCGACGATGGTGTTGACGTCGAGCGGCATGATGGTGCGAAGGTCGACCACCTCGACATCGGTGCCCTGCGCCGCCAACAGCTCCGCTGCCTCGAGCGCCCGCGCCACCATCTGCCCGGCGGCAACGATGGTGATGTCCTTGCCGGCGCGTGCGATGCGGGCCGAGCCGAACGGCACATAGTGATCCTCGCCCACCGGCACCGGGCCTTTTGAGGCAAACAGCGCCTTGGGCTCCAGCATGATCACCGGATCGCCGCCGCGCAGCGCCGTCTTCATCAGGCCCTTGGCATCGGCCGGGTTGGAGGGCACGCAGACGATCAGCCCTGGCATATGGGCGAACAGCGGATGATACATGCCCGAGTGGTGCGGACCGGAGCTGCGCAGCGCACCGGCGCCGGCGCGTACCACCATCGGGGCGCTCATCTCGCCATTGCTCATGTAGCGGAGCTTGGCCGCCTGGAGAAAAATCTGCCCGGTGGTTTCAAAGGCGAAGTCGGCGAACATCAGGTCCGACACGGTGCGCGTGCCGGTCGCCGAAGCCCCGACCGCCGCCGCGGTAAAGCCCTGCTCGGAGATCGGCGTATCGACCAGCCGCTCGGCGCCGAACTCGTGCCACAGGTTCTTGGTGTGGGCAAAACTGCCGCCCCGCTCGCCGGTGCCTTCGCCGAAATAGAGGATGGCCGAGTTGGCCCGCATCTCCTCGGCAATGCCGTCGCGCACCGCTTCGAGCCAGCCCTGCACCCGCGTTTCGCCGGCCGGGCGGGCTCGCAGCGCTTCCGGCGGGTTGATCGGGTTGGCATAGACATGCCTACGTACCGTCGACGGATCGGGCTCGGGCGAGTTGCGCGCGAATTCCAGCGCCTCCTGCACCACCTTGTCGATATGAGTCTCGATATCGGCGAGGTCATCGGCATCGGCGATGCCGTAATCCTCGACGAGGCGCTTGCGGAACATGTCGATCGGATCGCGCTTCAACCAGGCGTCGACCTCTTCCTGCGTGCGATAGGTGCCGATCACCGGGTCGCCTTCGTGGTGGCCGACGGTGCGGTAGGTCTTGGCCTCGATCAGCGTCGGCCCCTTGCCGGAGCGGGCGCGCTCGGTGGCTTCCTTCATCGCCAGCCACACCGCGAACACGTCGTTCCCGTCGACCGCGACGCCCGGCATGCCGTAGCTGTCGGCCTTGCTGGCGATCTCCGGGTTGAGGGTGATGGATTTGAGCGGCGTCGCCGTGGCGTAGAGGTTGTTCTCGCACACGAACACCGCCGGCGCGTGGTTCACCGCGGCGAAGTTGAGCCCTTCGTGGAAGGCGCCATGGTTGGCTGCGCCGTCGCCGAAAAACGCCACGCCGATATCGTCGCGCCCCTGCGCCCGGGCGCTCATGCCGATGCCGACGGCATGGCCGATGCCGGCCCCGACAATGCCATTGGTGCCGAACAGCCCGACCGAGCGGTCATAGAGATGCATGGTGCCGCCGCGGCCGCCGCAAATGCCGTCGGCCTTGCCGAATAGCTCCGCCATCACCCGCCTGGGGTCGGCGCCCTTGGCCAGTGCATGCCCGTGCCCGCGATGCGTCGAGGTCACCCAGTCGGAACGGCGCAGATGCGCGCAGACGCCGACACCCGTCGCTTCCTGGCCGATATAGAGGTGCAGGAAGCCCGGTGTCTCGCCCTTGCGGCAGGCCACCTGCGCGACGCTCTCGAACTTGCGCAGCAGCACCATCTGCTCGAACAGGCCCATCAGCACCTGCTTGTCGGGCAAATTGCCCGCGCCGGTCTGCTGTGCGCTTTTGCGCATCGCCGAAATTGCCACTGCTGAGCCTCCCTGCGTCGTCCCGATTCCGGGTACTGTTCGCATCCTCGCGATCGACAATAGATTATAATAGCATAATGTCTAGGCGGAAAGTTCCTGTCGCCGTGGCGCACTGCAGCAGCTAGGAAAGTGAGACCAAGAGGGAGGTCTCCAGATGTCATTGCCGCCGCTTCGGGCGCGCCTCAAAACCGGTGCGCCGCTTCTGGCGCCGTTCTCGATCATCCCTTCGATCGAGCTGGTCGAACTGATCGCGCTCGCCGGCTATGACGGCGTCATCCTCGATCTCGAACACGGCGCGCATGGCAGCGAGGCGCTCGGCCCGCTGGTCCTCGCCACCATGGCGCGCGGCATCTACCCGCTTGTACGGGTGCGAAGCAGCGAGCCCACCGAGATCGGCGCCGCGCTCGATGCCGGCGCCGCCGGGGTGATCGTACCGCAGATTGGCTCGGTCGCCGAAGCCGAGCGGGCCGTGCGGGCCGCCCGTTTTGCGCCGGACGGCAATCGCGGTGCCAACTCCTTCGTCCGCGGCGCCGACTATTCCGGCCGCGCCGAGTGGTTCGTTGAGGCCAATCGCGACGTCGCGGTGCTGCTGATGGTGGAAGGCGCCGGCGGCGTCGCCGCCTTGCCGGAAATCCTGAAACTGCCGACGCTTGATGGCATCTTTCTCGGTCCCCTGGACCTGTCGCACGCGCTCGGCGTACCCGGCGAGATGGGGCATTCCAAGGTCGTTGCCATCATCGAGCAGGTGATCGACGCCTGCAAAGCCGCCGGCGTCACCACCGGCATCTTCGCCGGCACCAGCGAAGCCGCCCGCCGCTGGATTGGACGCGGCGTGACGCTGGTGGGAGCGGGCGTGGATACGGCGCTGGTGCTCAAGGGGTTGAAGGCAGCGGTCGCGGAGTTGCGGGGCTGAGGCACCACTTCACCTCTCCCTTGGGGGAGAGGTCGACGCGAAGCGTCGGGTGAGGGGGCCTTCAACCCGCACCAGCGTACGCGGCAAGGCCCCCTCACCCGGCTCGCCTTCGGCGATCCGACCTCTCCCCCAAGTGAGAGGTGAAGTGGTGCCTAAACCCCCGTCCGCCGCACCGTCGCGTCCGGCCGCGTGAACAATTCCTCCCGCAGCCGCATCCCCAGCCCGGCGCCATCGAGCGGCGCCACCCGGCCGTCCTTCACCGGCGGCAGGTCGGCGACGATCTCGGTGTACCAGCCGGTAAAATAGGCCCGCACCGCCTCCTGGTAGATGGCATTGGGCAGCGTTGCCGACAGCGCGCAGCTGGCGGCATAGACGACCGGCCCGGTGCAATCGTGCAGCGTCACCGGCAGCTCGCTCGCTTCCGCCATGTTGGCGATCTTCCGCGCCTCCGACAGCCCACCGCACCAGGCCAGATCGATCATGATGACCGAGGCGGCGCGTTTGTCGATCAGCTGCTTGAACACCTGCCGCGACGCCAGCCGTTCGCTTGCGGCGATCGGCGTCGAAGTGTGGCGCGCCAGCTCCGCCATCGCATCGAGCTCGTTGTAGCGGATCGGCTCCTCCAGCCAGGCGACGTCGTAGGGCTTCAGCGCCTCGGCGATCCGCAACGCCGGCGGCAGGGTCCACAGCCCGTGCAGCTCGACCATGATCTCCATGTCGCGGCCGACCGCGTCGCGGATCCGCTTGAACGGCTCCAGCGCCTTGTCGAGCTCGCTGAGCGAAATGCGCGTGCCGTTCGACGCCTCGGCGGCAATGTCGAACGGCCAGATCTTCATCGCCCCGATGCCTTCGGAGAGGAGGCCCTTGGCAAGTCTTCCGGCATCGAAGCGCCAGGCCAGCAGGTCCTCATAGGATCCGTCGTTCGAGTCGCCGGCCTTGAGCGACCAGTCCTCGGTGCGCTCGAACAGCGAGTTCTTCTTGCTGGCGCGCACGTGCTTGTAACCGGCGCAGGTATTGTAGATCGGCACCGACTGGTGCGTCCGCCCGCCAAGCAGCCGCCACAGCGGTTCGCCCAATGCCTGGCCGTAAATGTCCCATAGCGCGATGTTCACCGCCGAGTTGCCGCGCACTTCGGCACCGGAATCGCGCGCTCCGACATAGACGCTGCCCAGCGTCCGGTCATGCAGCTCGATGTCGCGCGGGTCCTTACCGATCAGGTAAGGCGCCACATTGTCGTGGATGTAGCTCGCCACCGGTCCCGGGGCCCAGAAGGTTTCGCCGGTGCCGACAATTCCGGTGTCCGTATGCACCCTGAGCCAGAACAGGAACGGAAACTCTGCAATCGTCAGTGTCTCCAGCGCGGTGACCTTCATCGAACTCCACTCCCCCTTTGCAAGCCCGTTGACTTCAAATTATGGTACCGGTATCAGTCGCGTCAAGATGCGGGGAGGGGGACGCTGACTTGGCTCAGAATACCAACAAGCCATTCCTGAAACGCGCACTGGTCACCGGCGCTGCCGGCGGCTTGGGGCGCGAGGTCGCCATTCAGCTGGCAAAGCGAGGATGCGCGGTCGGGATCGCCGATATCAACGCCTCCGGGCTTGCCGAAACGGCCACTCAAGTCGAAGCGGCCGGGGCAGACGTGCAGGAGATCGTCGGCGATTTCACCATCGATGGCGGCCCTGAAGCCGCGGTCGACCGGGTCGTGGCGCGCTGGGGGGGTATCGACATCCTCGTCAACAATGCCGGCTACGGCGTCATCGAGCCGTTCCTCGAGTCGAGCTACAGCTCCTGGACCCGTACCCTGGCGCTCAACGTCACGGCGCTCGCCATGGCGTCGAAAGCTGCCGGCCGGGTGATGCGCGAGCAGCGGGCCGGCCGCATCGTCAACATCACCTCGCCGGGTTCGCGCATGGCGCTGCCCGACTACACCGCCTACACCGCCAGCAAGGCTGGGGTGGATTCGATCACCCGGGCCCTCGCCGTGGCGCTCGCCCCTTATGGCGTGCTGGTGAACTCCCTGGCGCCCGGCATGATGGATACCGAAATGCAGCGCTCGACCGAAATCGAGCTGGCCCGCGTCAACGGCCGCAGCAACGACCTGCAGGCTTTTCTTGATGAGCGCACCCGCCGTGTACCGCTCGGCCGCCGGGCTGAGATCGCCGAGGTCGCCGCTTCGGTGGTGTGGCTGTGCCTGGACTCGCCGCCTTACATGACCGCCGAGCGGCTCAACATGTCCGGCGGCCTCGACAAGGATTGAACTGATGACCCGCAACTCGCCTCCGGGCGAAGCCGACATCGCCGCGCTCAAGGCGCGCGCCACGATGCTCCGCCGCCACATGCTGACCATGGCCCGCGGCCAGGGCGCCGGCTATATCGGCCAGGGCCTCGGCATCGCCGATGCGCTCACCGCACTCTACTTCCACGAGTTGCGCTACGACCCCGACAATCTCGGCTGGGCCGACCGCGATCGCTTCCTGCTGTCGACCGGTCACTATTCGATCGCGCTCTGGGCCGCGCTCGCCGAAGCCGGCATCATCCCGGTCGAAGAGCTCGTCACCTACGGCGCCGATAACAGCCGGCTCGAGATGTCGACGCTCGACACTACCCCCGGCGTCGAGGTGATCGGCGGCTCGCTCGGCCATGGCCTGGGGCAGGGGGTCGGCCAGGCGCTCGGCCTGCGGCTCGATCGCTCCGAGGCGCGGGTGTTCGTCGAACTCTCCGATGGCGAGTTGCAGGAGGGCTCGACCTGGGAAGCCGCGATGTCCGCCAGCCACTTCCGGCTCGATGGGCTGGTGGCGCTGATCGATTGCAACGGCATCCAGGCCGATGGCCCGGTGGTGCTCGACATGGAGCCGGTGGCTCAGAAGTGGCGGAGCTTCGGCTGGGAAACTTTCGAGATCGACGGCAATGACATGGATGCCGTGGTCAGAACGCTCGCCAACGCCCGCCAGCGCAACGGCGAGCCCAAGGCCATCGTCCTCCGCACCCTGCCGGGCAAGGGCGTGCGGCGGATCGAAGAGAGCGAGAAGTCGCACTTCTTCCGTGTCGATGTCAGCCAGTGGGACTCGATCATCGACGAGTTCGAGCACAACGCAGGGTTGAAGCCATGAGCCGCGCCATGGAGGCCGGCCGCACGCTGGCGATGGGCGAGAACGAAGCCGCCGGTGGCGGTCGCAAGTCAGTCGATGCTCCGTTCGGCAAGGCGCTTGGCCGCCTCGGCCAGCAGCGCCCGGACATCGTCGGTCTCACCGCTGATCTCGGCAAGTACACCGATATCCACCCGTTCCGCGATGCGCACCCGGATCGCTTCTTCAATGTCGGCATGGCCGAGCAGAACCTCGTCGCCGTGGCGGCGGGCCTGGCCCGGACTGGCAAGCAACCTTTCGCCACCACTTATGGCGTGTTCGCCAGCCGCCGCGCCTTCGATTTCGTCGCCATCGCGCTGGCCCATTCCAACCTCGACGTGAAGCTCATCGCCGGCCTGCCGGGGCTGACCACCGGCTACGGCGGCACCCACCAGGCCATCGAGGATCTGGCGCTGATGCGGATGATCCCCGGTCTCACCATCATCGATCCGATGGACGCCACCGAGATCGACGCCGCGACGGTGGCGATGTCGGACCATCGCGGCCCCGTCTATATGCGCCTGTTGCGCGGCAGCGTGCCGGTGGTGCTCGAGCCCGGCTACAGGTTCGAGATCGGCAAGGCGCGGCAGCTGCGCGATGGCAAGGATGTCGGCATCATCTCGACCGGCCTGATGAGCGAGCGCGCCATCGATGCCGCAGCGGTGCTCGAGAAGCGTGGAATCTCCGTTGCGGTCTTGCATGTCCCGACCATCAAGCCGTTCGATGCCGAGACGGTCGCTGCGTTTGCCGCGTCGGTGGGGCAGGTGGTCACGGCCGAGAACCACGTGATCGTCGGCGGCCTCGCCAGCCTGGTGGTCGAGACCTTGTTCGATGCCGGGATAGTGAGGAAGGTCACCCGCATCGGTCTGCCCGACCGCTACATCGAATGCGGTGCCGTCCCGACCCTGCAGCAAAAGTATGGGCTGACGGTCGAGGCGGTTACCGCCACCATCGAGGCACTGCGCTAGCGTTCTGCACCGGGTCATTCCCGCGAAAGCGGGAAGCTCCGTTTGCGATAGTGCCGCGCGCACAGAAAACAGAGGTTCCCGCTTTCGCGGGAATGACCCGGTGAAAGGACGTAAGTCCACGGGTCGGGAGGAGCCGAGACATGAAAATCACCGAGATCGAAACCTTCACCGTCGGTGCCGGCTGGAAGAACTGGCTGTTCGTCAAGGTGCACACCGACACTGGCATTTACGGCATCGGCGAGGGCACGCTGAACGGATTTATCGCCACCACCGAGGCAGGGGTGCATGAGCTGAAGCACCTCGCCATCGGCCAGGATCCGCGCCGCATCAGCGCCTTGTGGAAGCGCATGCTCGACAGCGTGTCGCTCGATGGCGGCCACATCCATCGCACCGTGATGGCCGCCGTCGAAGTCGCCTGCTGGGACATTCTCGGCAAGAGCCTCAACGTGCCGATCCACCAGTTGCTCGGTGGCCAGGTGCGCGACAGCGTGCTCGGCTATGCCAATGGCTGGTACCGCACCGAGCGCACCCCCGAACACTTCCTCGAAGCCGCCAAGGCCGTGCTCGCCAAAGGCTTCAAGGCCTTCAAGCTCGACCCCTTCGGCACCGCGCAGGGCTTCATCTCCCGCGAGGAACTGGAGCTCAGCTACGAGATCTGCCGCAGGCTGCGTGACCAACTCCCCGCCGACACCCGCATCCTCATCGACGTGCATGCCCGCTTCACCGAGATCGCCGCGATCAAGGCCGCCGAGCGCTTCGCCGATCTCGACATCTACTGGTGGGAGGAGCCCACCTCCAGGGATCGGCAGGAGACCGTGCACGAGGTGGCGCACCGCTCGCCCATTCCGGTGGCCACCGGCGAAATGTTCGACACGGTCGGCCAATTCTACGCGCTCGCTGCCGGTGGCGGGGTGAACATCTTCCAACCCGAGCCGATGTCGCTGGGCGGCATCGGCCCTTCGATGCAGGTGGCCAACCTGGCGCTGGCGCATGGCAGCCACATCGCCCCGCATCAGAGCGGCGGCCCGGTGGCGACGGCGGTCTGCCTGCAGCTCGCGGCGGCAGTGCCCAATTTCCTGATCCAGGAGCATTTCGACGCCTTCAACGACGCCTGGACCTTCGACCTCGTCACCTGGCGGCCGACGATCGACCCCAGCAATGGCCACCTGTCGCTACCCGACGCACCGGGGCTCGGCATCGACCTCAATATCGACGCCATCAGGCAGCACCCCTACGATCCGCACGCCTATCTCAACGTGCACACCGAAGGCTGGGAACAGCGGCTGGGGACGGATGCGCAGAACAAGGCGAAGAAGAGCTAGCCAAGTTCACCGGCTCCACCTCCCCCTAGACGGGGGAGGCAAGCGTAGCTTGTCGCGTCAGCGACTTAGCGCAGCTCGGAGGGGGTGTGCCGCCCGCTCGAAGCGGCGGGAGTACACGTGCTCCAGTTGCCAGGTCGGTGGATGTGGCCACCCCCCTCCCAACCTCCCCCGCAAGGGGGGAGGTGCCGTTCAGTGGCTCTGACGGGATCCAGCCAGATGGGAGCGGCGGGTGAGGGGGCCTTTCCTGCCGCACCCTTAAGCACTCTCCCGATCGACAATCTCGAACCCCAGGCTGGTGATCGTCGCGAGCTTCTGCTTGCCGCCCAGCCGGTCGAGCAGCTGTCGCACGGCACGCCGGCCCATCTCGTAGCGGTTCACCTTCACCGTGGTCAGCGGCGGATAAAGCTGCGCCGCGAGGTCCATGTCGCCATAGCCGGCAATGCCGATCCGGTCGGGGATGGCCCAGCCGCGGCGGTGGCATTCCTGCACCGCGCCGATCGCCAGCGTGTCGGAGGAAAAGAAGATTGCGTCGATGTCCTTGTGCCGTTCGGTCAACGTCACCAGCGCCTCGGCGCCGCCCGCCGCGGTGATCGGCACTTCCACTTCCAGCGAGGCGTGGTTTTCGATCCCGAGTTCGCTGAGCGCCGCGTGGTAGCCGGTGCGTCGCTGCTGCAGCCGGTCATTGCCGTGGATCGGTGTCGACACGAACCCGATGCGCTTATACCCCTTGGCGGCGAGATGCATGGTCATGGCATAGGCGGTCTCGAAGTTGGAGACGCCCACCACCATGTCGATCGGTTGGCGCCCCTTGATCTCGGAAATCTCCACTACCGGCGCGCCGCTCGATACCAGGAGCTGCCGCGCCACTTCGCTCTGCACGAAGCTCTGCAGGATCATGCCCGCCGGCCGCCAGCCGAGCAGGGTGCGGATCGAGGCTTCCTCGGCCTCGGTGGTGAACTCGCCCTGCACCAGCAGCATCGAGTAGCCGCCTTGCTGGCACTCGTCCGACATGCCCTGCACCTGTTCGGCGATGCCGGAGTTGATCAGCGGCGGCACCACGGTGCCGATGATCCGACCGTTGCCCTTCATGCTCGAGGCCAGCCGGTTGGGCACGAACCCCGCCGCTTCGATGGCCTCCAGCACCTTGGCCCGAGTTGCCGGCGCGACCATGTCGGGGTTGGAGAGGACGCGCGAGACGGTCATCGGCGCGACGCCGACGCGCTTCGCAATCTCCCGCACCCCCAACCGCTCCAACGGCTTCTTCTCACCGCCGTCTTCTGACCTGGCCATGCGGCCTCCACCGGAAAATCGCGCGGAATCATAGTCGTCCCTGACGTTTCGCACCAGCGCTGGTTCCGGTACCATTTCCTTTGACGTCATTTGATGGTTCCGGTACCATTTGTACGCTGCGAGAACTGGTCAGACCACTGCACGATAGGCCTTGACACTTATAATAGTATAATAGCTTGATGAGGGCGTGGCGAAGCGCTGACCGGATACCGCAACAGCGCCGCCGCATCAGGGAGGAATAGTCATGAACAGCGCGGCGCCAGCCACGACCGAAGACACCAGCACGCCGTCGCTGCGCAACCGGGTGGTCGGCTTCATCGCCATCGGCGAGGTCGGGGTGATCGCGGCGCTGCTGCTGCTGGTGGCCTTCTTCTATTTCCTGCAGCCGGCCTTCCTGTCCGAACGCAACATCCGCGCCATCCTGAACGTGGTGTCGTTCGTCGGCATCATCGCCATCGGCCAGACCATCCTGCTGGTGGCCGGCGAGTTCGACCTGTCGGTCGGCTCGGTCGCCGGTGTTTCGGCGGTGATCGCGGCACAACTGATGACGGCGCTCACCTGGCCGGTGCCGCTCGCCATTCTCGGCGGCATGGGCGTCGGCGCCCTTATCGGGCTGATCAACGGCGTCATCGTCGTCAAATTCAGGATCCCGGCCTTCATCCAGACCCTGGGCATGCTGTTCATCGGGCAGGGGCTCATCCAGTTGGTCACCGGCGGCTACCCGGTCTATCCGCTGCCCAAGGAAGTCTCCGATTTCGGCATGAGCACCTTCGCCTTCGGTCTGGGCTGGAGCTTCGCCTTCTTCATCGTCGCCGCCTTCGTCGCCGATTTCGTGCTGCGCCGCACCGTCCTCGGCCGCAACCTCTATGCCACCGGCGGCAACCCCGAAGTGGCGCGCCTCGTCGGCATCAACACCACCGTCTACAAGATCGGCGCCTTCATCACCGTCGGCGCGCTCTCGGCCGTCGCCGGCATGTTCGTGATGGCCGACCTGCAATCGGGCACCACCTCGATCGGCTCGGGTTGGGAGCTCATCGTCATCGCCGGCGTGGTGGTCGGCGGCGTCAGCCTGTTCGGCGGCGCCGGCACCATTGCCGGCGGCGTGGTCGGCATCCTGATGCTCAAGGTGGTGCAATCCGGCCTCGTGGTCATCGGCGTCAACTCCAACTGGCAGCAGATCGCCGTGGGCGTGATCATGGTGCTGGCCGTCGGCCTCGACATCCTGCGCCGCCGCTACTTCACAGTCGGCGCCGGCGCTAAAACCGCTGCCGCCAAGAAATCATCCAGCAAGTCATCCGGCGCCTGAGGGCGACGCACAGCCGTTCAACGCCGCGCGAAAACCCGCGGGCAAATGGAGGAGAGGAACCATGAACATCTCGAAGCGCAATCTGGTGAGAGGCCTGCTGGGCGCCACGGCGCTGCTTGCCGGCCTCGGCACCGCCGGCGCCAGCTACGCCCAGGACGTCAACCTGCTCTGGGTGCAGGCGATGAAGGATCACCCGGTGCATCGGCTTATGCAGGCGGGCTTCCTCGATAAGTGCAAGGAGCTTGGCTACACCTGCGAAGTGGTGGGCGATCCGTCCGCAACCAACTGGGACATCCCGGCCACCCTGCCGCTCGCCGAAGCGGCGCTGTCGCGCACCAAGTTCAATGCGGTCGGCGTCTATGGTCCCGACCCGGCGATCTACTCCTACATCACCAAGCTCAGTAAGGAAGGCTTGCCGGTCGTCACCTGGCACGTGCTGCCGCCCGAGGGGACCGTCGAGGGCCTGAAGGCTGCTGCCGCGCAGGATATCGCCGCGGCCGGCACCAACGCCGCGATCGCCATCGGCGACAAGCTCGGCGGCAAGGGTACCGTCGCCCTGACCCAGGGCGCCTCCAACGACACCGAAAACGCCATGTCCGATGCCTTCCGCAAGACCATCGCGGAAAAGTACCCCGAGATCAAAGTGCTCGAGACCCAGATGGAAGGGTTCGAGCCCTCGGCTGCCGAGGGCAAGGCGATCGCTATCCTCCAGGGCAATCCGGATGTCACTGCCGCCTTCGGCACCACCGGCAACTCGATCCAGACCTGGTCGGGCGCGGCCCGCAAGGCCGGCCGCGACGTGGTGATCGTCGGCATGGACTATATTCGGCAGAACCTCGACCTGGTGAAATCCGGCGCTGCCTACGGCATCGTGGCGCAGCCGCTCTACGAGGAAAGCGCCAAGGTCGCGGAACTGCTTGGCGCTTTGGCCAAGGGCGAGACGGTCGAGTACATGAACGTGCTGCCTTCGAAGGTCATCACCGCCGCCGATCTCGACCCCTACTACAAGATGCTCGATAGCGCCGGCCAGTAAGGCCGGCTCTCCCGCCGCGCCGGTCTCCCCTGACCCGGAGGCCGGCGCGGTTTCCTTCTTCGTTCGTCGCGTGAGGTACCCGCCATGGATCCGATCTTTTCTGCCCGCGGCATCGTCAAGGCTTTCGCCGGCGTGCAGGCGCTGCGCGGCGTCGATTTCAACGTGCTGCCCGGCGAGATCCATGCGCTGCTCGGCCAGAACGGCGCCGGCAAATCGACGCTGGTGAAGATCCTCAACGGCGTCCACCCGGCCGGCTCCTACTCCGGCGAGATCACGCTAGCCGGGGAAACGGTCAGCTTTGCCTCGCCCGCCGCGGCCCGCGCTGCCGGCGTCGGCTATGTGCCGCAGGAAATCGAGGTGCTGGAGCAGCTCTCGGTGGCCGAGAACGTCTTTGCCGGCCATACCGGGCTGGGCGAGGGCGTGCTGATCTACCGGCATAAGCTCGAGGATCGCACTCGCGCCATCCTCGACGATCTCGGCCTGACCATCGACCCCAAGGCCATCGTCGCCTCGCTGACCTCGGCCCAGCGTCACCTGGTGATGATCGCCCGGGCCCTGGCGCTGAAGCCGCGGGTGCTGATGCTCGATGAGCCGACCGCCTCGCTCTCCGGCACCGAAGTCGAAGCGCTGCTCGAGGTATTGCGCCGGCTGAAGCGCCAGGGTGTCACCATGATCTACATCACCCACCGGCTGCCCGAAGTACTGGAAGTCTGCGATCGCGCCACCGTGCTGCGCGACGGGCGGGTCGCGGCGGAGCTGGGCCGCGAGGAGTTCGAGGAAGACCGCTTCATCTTCGCCATGTCCGGCCAGCGGTTGCAAAAACTGTTCCCGCCGCACGAGGCGCCGGTCGGCGCCCGTCCCATGCTGAGCGTCGAGCATCTCGACGTCGCCGGCAAACCGGGCGCCATCTACGGCGCCCGCGATGTCAGCTTCACAGTGGCAGCCGGCGAGATCGTCGGCCTCGCCGGCCTGCTTGGTTCGGGCCGCAGCGAAATCCTCCACGGCATTTTCGGCCGCGTCCCGGCCGAGGGTACGGTGAGGGTCGATGGCCAGCCCGTTGCCATCCGTTCGCCCCGCGATGCGCGCGATGCCGGCATCGCGCTGCTCACCGAGGATCGGAAGCGCGACGGCCTGCTGTTCAACCTGCCCGTCGGCGCCAACATCACCATCGGCAACCTGGATCCGTTGTCGGCGGGCGGCATGGTGCGCGGCGATCGCGAGCGCAGCGCCATCCTCGAGGCGATGCGCCAGCTCAACGTCAAGGCATCCTCGCCGCAGGCTTCTGTCGCCCATCTCTCGGGCGGCAACCAGCAGAAGCTGCTGTTCGCCCGGGTGCTGATGCGCGCCCCGAAGGTGCTGCTGCTTGACGAGCCGACCAAGGGCGTCGATGCGGCAACCCGGCAGGAAATCTATCGGCTGGTGGTCGAACTCGCCAACAAGGGCGTGGCGCTGGTCGTGGTTTCGTCGGAACTCGAGGAAGTGCTCGGCCTCTGCGACCGCTGCCTGACCATCGCCGACGGTCGTATCGTCGACCAGTTCAGGCGCGGCGAGGGCGGCGAAGACCGCGTGCTGCGCGCCGTGGCGGCGGCGCAGGCGGAGACGGTGCGTGCGGCTTCATGAGCCAAAAGGCCCCCTCACCCGGCGCTGCGCGCCGACCTCTCCCCCGAGGGAGAGGTGGAGCTGTGGCACGATCTCGCCCCACCGACACCTCTCCCTTGGGGGAGAGGTCGGATTGCGTGAGCAATCCGGGTGAGGGGGCCTTCTGCTAGATCCGAAACGCCTCGAACCTCAGCGTGCCCTCGGCACTTTCGCCCGGCGCCAGCACGATCACCCCATCTTCCGGATCGCCGAACCCGTCCGGCCGGTTGAATGCGCCCGAGGCGTTGGTCTGCGGTTCGACGCAGAACACATCCAGCGCCGGGTCGGCATAGAACATCACGTGCCTGTAGGGTGCATCGCCCGTCATGGTGAGCCCGGCGCCGCGGCCCGGAAAACGCACCGTGGCGCTGCCGTTCCAGTCGCCATAGTCGCTGCAGCGCCAGTATCTCGGCAGCGGGGCCGGGGTGATGAAGGAAACCTCCGGCGGCAGCGACACCCGTTGCCCGATCATCCCCTCGGGCTCGTTGAGGTGGAAGCTCGTTGCGCCGAACTCGACCGTCGTATCGGCATCGCGATCGAACCACGGATGGTGGCCGAAGCCGAACGGCATGCGGCGTGCCCCGGTATTGGTCACCCGCGTCAGCAGCGTGAGCCCCGTGTCGGTGAGGGTGAACCGCTGCTCGGCGCGATACGAATAGGACGAGGGGTCGGCCACATCCAGCGTCAGCAGAGCGCTTCCCGACTCGGCCTGTTCCGCCGTCCATGGCCGGTGCCAGGCCGTGCCATGTACGTGGTAGATCTCCGGCGGGTTGTTCGCCGCAAAGCCATAGTGCCGGCCTTCGAAGGTGAAGGCATTTCCCCCGATCCGATTGGCGAACGGGATCATCGGGAACGACGCGACGCCCAGCACATTGCTGGCCCTGCGATTGGCTTCCGATAGCGGTCGCATCACGTCGATGCCGTCGATCTGGAAGCGCGCGATGCTGCCGCCGATATCAGGCGCCAGGTCGACCGCCAGCCGTCCGGCGCGCAGCTCCAGATGCTCAGAAATTGCGGCCATAGCCGGCACTCCATCCCCCATCGACCGACAGCAGCTGCCCGGTGGTGTAGCTGTTGAGCGGATCGCAGAAGAACAGCGCCGTGTCGGCAACTTCCGCCACTGTGCCTGGCCGCTTCACCGAGGCATGCCCGAGCATTGCCGCATCGCCTGCCAGCAGCGGTTCGCCCACTGCGCCGACCCCCAGCGCGTTCACCAGCACCTTCGGCCCCAGTTGCATCGCCATGGTGCGCACCGTCGCCAGCACGCCGGCCATGGCGACCGAAAACTCGGCATGCCGCCGCATCGGCATCCCCGCAGCCGCCGAGACGAGAAACAGGATACGTCCGCTGCCCCGCGCAAACATTGCCTCGCCGGTCGCGCGCGCAGCGCTCAGTTGCGCCGCCGGATCGAACCCGGCAACCGGCAGCAGCGGCAGCGACACGATGAGGATATCCGGCACCGGCGCCACCGCGCCGACCGTTGCCCCGTTGGCCCGCAGCGCGTCGAGCACTGCCGTTGCAACGGCGTTCTGCTCGCCGCGCAACTCGACGAAACGGTTGTGGAGTTCGATCCGCATTGGGCGCCTCACAACATGTAGCCGGCGGTCCAGCCGCCATCGACGGCCAGCACCTGGCCGTTGATGTAGCCGGCGCCGGGCGAACTAAGGAACAGCACGGCCTCGGCGATCTCTTCCGGGGTGCCGGGCCGTCCCAGCGGCAGATGCTGCATGAACTCGGCGGTGCGGCCGGCGAACTTGCCGTCGGCGCCATAGAACAGCGAGCGCGTACCCTCGGTCATGATCGAGCCCGGCGCGATGGCATTGGTGAGGATGCCCTCAGGCCCCAGTTCCAGCGCCATCGAGCGCGTCATGTGGATGATGCCGGCCTTGGCCGCGACGAACGGGCTCTGCAACCGCATCGCCGCGAGCCCCACCACCGAGGCGATGTTGATGATCCGCCCGCCCTCGCCCTGCCGCACCATCGGCTGCAGCGCCGCATGGCTCATCAGGTAGAGCCCGTCGAGATCGATCCGGGTGATGCGCTCCCACTCCTCGAGCGGGAACTTGTCGACATTCACCCGGTGGACGAAGCTGTTGACCCCGGCATTGTTGACGAGGATGTCGATCCGGCCGAAGCGGGCGATGGTTTGGGCCACGCCGGCCTCGGCGGAGTCGCGGCTCGAGATGTCGATCACGGCCGCCATGGCATCGGGCAGGGTTGCGGCATAGGCCACCGCGCCCTCGCGGTTGATGTCGGCGACGACGACTTTGGCGCCGTTGTCGCTCAGCCGCCTGGCGATGGCGCGGCCAATCGCTCCCGCCGCGCCGGTGACCAGGGCCACCCGCCCGTTCAACTCAACCTGCATTGGCACGACTCCTCCAGCCCCGCACCGATGCTATTATAATATCTGAGTTATGGCGGCAATTGCGCTTTGGGATGAGGGGGTGGGCATGACCGCCGCTTAGGCTGGTGGTTGGGCTCGATCTTGAACACACCCACCGGCCGTCATCCCAGCGAAAGCTGGGACCCAACTCGCAGCCTGCGCAAGTGGACAATTGGGTCCCAGCGTTCGCTGGGATGACACCGTGGTTGGGGGGCTTGCAGCGGGTCAGCCGGACCACTCACACCGCTGTTCTGTGACACGAACGGTGTTATTTCGTCCGTCGGCGCCGTCAGTTCGCCCTGAGCAGCGTCAGCCCAAGCGGCTCGCCGTCGGCGTTGAACGCTTCGCGCTCGCCGGTCACCGAGTCGCGGTGCCATTCGGCCACCGCACCGGCCTTGAGGTGCAGGTGGAAATCGGCGCGCATCACGTTGATGAAGCCCATTGCCGGCTTCACCGTCTCGATGGTGCCGCGCCAGAACTGCTGGAACCCGGGCCGCTTGAAGCCGATCACCACGGGGGATTGGGCTGCCTGCGCATCCTCGAGCGGCAGCCGGCCGGGGTCGGTCTCGCTGGCCTCGATGCGCTCGCCCGGTGGGGTGTCGGGCTTCGCCTCGATTGCCGTGCCGGTGCCGAGCGCTGCTACCGCGGCATCGAACGGCTCGATCCCGTCGAAGCCGACGATGCCGCAGATATAGCTGCCATCGGCGCGGTTCAGGTCGATGCGCGGATAGGCCTTGTCCTTCATCACGCTGGTGCGGTCGACGATGATTTCGGCGACGCTGGCAAGCTCGATCCGGCTCTCGTGCTCGGCGCCGCCGATCACCGCCCAGCCGTCCTCGAAGCTCACCGTTTCGACCGCGCCGATCCGCTCATGCGTGGCGCCGAGATGCCGCGCCGTCACCATCAGCTTGCCGATGGCGGGCAGGGTGGCGAGCACGTCGCGGGCGGTGGCATCGAGGCGGGCGCGGGGCAGTGTGGCAGGTTTATCGAGCATCGGTGGTTCCTCAGGCAGGTACGGGTTCGAGGGGCGTCGCAGGCGCTGCCGGAGCAGTGCCCAGTTCCACGGTGGTGAGCGGGCCGAGGCCCTGTGGCTTGCGGTGGGCGATGATGATGAAGGCTGTACTGGGCAGCTCGCGCCGCAGCAGCGCGAACAGCGCCGACTCGGATGCGACGTCGATGGCGCTGGTCGGCTCGTCGAGATAGGCGAAGGCCGGCCGCTGCAGCAGCAGCCGGGCCAAAGCCAGCCGCTGCAGCTCACCGCCGGAGAGATCGCCGCTCGCCGTTTCGTCGTCGATAATCATCACGTCCAGCCGGTGCCCCAGCCCCACCGCCTCGAGCGCCGCCTTGCGCTGGTCCAGCGTGAAGGCCTCGGGGCCAGAGGGATAGGCGACCGCGTCGACGATCGGACCGAGCGGCACATAGGGTTGCTGCGGCAGGAACAGTGCCGATCCTGCTGGCAAGGTGATGCGTCCCTCGGCATGCGGCCAGAGCCCGGCAATGGTCTTGAGCAGCGTGGTCTTGCCCAGCCCGGACGGGCCGGCGATCCAGACTGCTTCACCTGGCGCCACCTTGAGGGCGGCGACATCGAGCAGCGGCTTGCCGTCGGGCAGCCTGAGGCTGAGGCCGGCAATATCGAGCGGCCCGCTTCCCGGCTGCACCAGCTTTGCGCCGGACTGGCCCCGCTCGGTCGCGCCGATGAAGCCGTCAAGACGCGACGAGGCGGCGACGAGGTCGGCGAGGTCGCGATAGGAGAAGATGAACCACGAAAGCGTCGTGACGACGCTGGAGAACGCTGTGCTCACCTCCATCAAGCCACCGAAATTGACGCTGCCGGCGAGGAACGCGGGCAGGGCGACGAACAGCGGGATGCGCAGCACGGTGTGCTGGTAGGGGTAGGTGAAGCAGCTGAGGATCAGCTCGCGGTTGATCAGCCGGCGCCAGTTGCCCACGATGCCGCCGAAGCGCTGGTCGAGTGTGCGGCGTTCGGCTTCCTCGCCACCGAGCAGCGCGATCTCGTCGACATTGGAGCGCATGCGGGCGAGAGCGAAGCGGAAATCCGCCTCGCGACGCTGCTGCTCGACATAGAGCTTCTTCAATGGGCTGCCGAGTACATGGGTCAGGAGCGAACAGAGCGCCACGTAGACGAAGGCGGCGACCAGCATGTAGCGCGGGATCTCGAAGTCGAGGCCGATAAAGGCGAGCGACAGCGGGAACGACGACAGCTGCCACAGCAGCGCCACATAGGAAAAGATCGCGACGATATTGGTGATGAGGTCCAGCGCTTCGCTCAGCATGCCGCTGACGAACAGCCGGCAATCGTCGGCGATGCGCTGGTCGGGGTTGTCCACCCCGCCGCTGCCGCCGAGGCCGAGATAGGCCTTGTTGGCGAGCCACTTGTCGCGCACCGCCTCGGTCAGCGCGCGCCGCCAGCGGATCAGCACCAGCTTGTTGAGATACTGCGCGCTGAGCTCGCGCATCGAGTTCAGCAGCACGATGATGCCGAACACCCCGATCTGCGTTAGCGCCGCCTGGGCATCCACCGCCTCGAGCGCCGAATAGAAATCCTTGGTCCACGCGATGATGCGGAGCGTCGCGTAGACGCCGCCAAGCTTCAGCGCCACCACGGCGACGAACAGCAAGAGGCCCAGTTTGCCGCCCCGTCCGCTGACGCAAAGCTTCAACAGCCGCCAGAACTGGCCAAGCACGCGGATCATGACGAAGGTCTCCAGATGCAAGAAAACGGGAGAGCCATGGACGAGGCCCTCCCGCGGAGTAGGTGTGAACTAGAACTTCACCTTGGCGCCGAGCTTGAAAGTGCGGCCCGGACCGGTCTGCAGCTCCAGCGGGTTTGACCCGGCGGTCGAACTCGTTGCCGTCGTGGCGTAACCGGTCAGCGTGTTGGGGAAGTAGCGGGTGTCGAAGATGTTCTGGACGCCCGCGGTGACTTCGACGTTTTCGCTGGGCTCCCACTTCAGGTACGCATCGAGCAATGCATAACCCTCCGGCTTGAAGGCCGTCGGACTCGAGCGTTCCTTGACCCCGTCGGCCAGGGTGCCCACTACTTCGAGCTCGAGGTTCTGTTCGGGGAACAGGTACTTGAAGCCGAGCGTCGTGGTCAGCGGCACGGCGCCGTCGAATGCGGTTTCGGCTGACGTCGCGGAGACCTTCTGGCGCCCCTGGCTGGCGGTGAGTCCGGCGGTCAGCGTCAACTGATCGGTCAGCTCGTACTCGCCGGCGAACTCCACGCCCCACAGCTGCACGCTCTCGACGTTGTCATAGGTATAGTCGAAGGCGACGCCCGGTGCGGTGCTGGGGATCGGCTGGAAGCTGCGGATGAAATCCTTGTAGTCGGCATAAAAGCCCGAAACGGTGAAGTAGCCGTTCTGGAAGTCGCCGCGGAAGCCAGCCTCGTAGCTTTGCACCGATTCCGGCTTGAGGTTCGGGTTGGGAATGACGGTCGAACTGGTCGGCGTCGAACGCACGGTGGTGGTGTAGAGCTGCGATGCCGTCGGCATCTTGAAGCCCTCGCCATAGGCAGCGAACACGGAATACTCGTCGTTGAGCCGGTAGATCGCGCCCAGCTTCTTGATCAGCCGGGTGCTCTCGATCACCTGCAGCGGCGCTGTCGGTTCCTCGGGGAAGCTCGTGTCGGTGGTCGGATCCATCGAATAGTTGGCGAGGCGCAGACCCGGCGTCAGGGTCAGCTTGCCGTCGAACAGCTCGATCTCGTCCTGCACGTAGAGGTCGGCCCGCACCGTTTCGACGCGTGGGAAGTTCCAACCTTGCTCGAGCGATGGGACGGTAGTCGGCGGCGTCGGGCCATTCGGGTCGGTCGTCGTGTAGGTCGAGCCGAGATAGTCGGTGACGGTGAAATCGCCGTCAAAGCCGTAGGTCAGCGTGTGCTGGCCCAGAGACCCGGCATCGAAGCTGGAGACCAGTTGCAGATCCGCTTCGAGGAACGTCTCGTTATTGTTGCGCAACTGCTCGATATCGACGCGGCGGTCGGAGTAGATGCGGCCGATATCGGTTGTGGTATCGCGCGACTGCGGTGTGTAGCTGAGGTTCCATTTCACGCTGTCGAGCCAGTCGGCATTGACCTGCCACTCGTGTTCGATGGCGAGGCGCGTGCGCTTGATGTCGAGTTCGCGAATATAGCCGTCGACGTTGTAGAGCGTCGTGGTCGGCGCGCCGGTGGTGGCCGAGGCCGAGGAGTCCCACACCTGGTCCACGGTGTTGTGGCGGCTGTAGAACTCGGCGGTTGCCGTCACCGTATGGTCGGCATTGGGCGTCCAGACGCCCTTCAGCAGCCCGTTGTAGTCTTCGATATCGGCTGGGAAGAGCACGTTGCAGCGGAAATAGGCCGGGCGTGGGCAACCCCAGATACCGCCATCGGGGTCGGCCTTGCTGAGCTTGGCCTCTTCGGCGCTGAGATGCCCGATGCTCGCCAGCACTTCGACATCGCCGAAATCGTAAGCGCCGGTGACCTGCTGGCGGAAGCTGTTGTCGAAGCTGTCCCAAGCGGTCCGCAACTCCACGGCCCACGGCTTGTCGCTGCCCTCGAGCAGGTCGGCCGGATCGCGAGTGCGGAAGGCCACCGTACCGCCCAGTGCGTCCGAGCCCCACAGCACCGAATTCGGCCCACGGATAATCTCGACCGCCTTCATGTTCCACGGGTCGACAAAGGCCCGGCTGCCATCCTGCGTCCATTCGGCGACACGCGAACCATCGACCAGCATCTGCACGCGATTGGTGCCGACGCCACGGATCGAGAACGAATTGAGTTCGCCCCAGGGATTGACCGAGGACGTGGTGCGCGGCACCGAGACGCCCGGCTCATAGCGCACCAGATCCTGGATATCGCGGACCATGTGGTTCTCGATGGTCTTGCCATCGATCACCGATATGGTCTGCGGAACGTCGAGCACATTCTTCTTCGAACGTTGCGCGACCACCGTGATGCGCTTGAGGATCGTCGTCTGCGCCTCGGTCAGCTCCTGCGCCGCAGCGGGCTGCGGAATAGCACAGAGCAGCGCCGCGGCGCTGATGCCGACCAGATACCAAGGTGAGATCTGCGCGCGTGCGGATGCACGCGCGACATGCGGCCGATAAGACATGCCTGCCCCCAGAAAGAAACCGAAGATGTTGGCTGGCTGTCGGCGCGCCGCACGCCGCGTGGCTTGCTGTTTCACGACCCCATCGGGGTCGGCGTTCACGCTCTATTTAAGGTGAGTACAAGAGTCAAGTTTAAATGCTATTGCGCCAGCTCCGCCGTGCGGTTGTAGGCGGCAGTGAAGCCGGCAAGTGACAGTGCCACCGTCACCGGCTGGCCGTCGTCGACCTTCACGCCGGTGACTTCCAGGGTCGTGCCGACCTTCATGGCGCTGAGCGCCACTTCGTCGATATTTAGTGGCACCAGGCACCCGCTCTGGACGCAGGTGAGGAAGGGCAGGGCTTGGCCCAACTGCTGGCCGTCGATGCCAAGCTGGATGCCGGCGTCGAGCCTCAGCCCGAACGCCGTCAGCAGCATTCCCTCGGCCTTGTTGCCGCTCGGAGCCGCCAACTCCACCGCCACCAGGGCACTGCCGGTCTGCGGGTTACCGCCGGTCTGCGAGAAAGCGCAGTCCTTGCCGGCCTCGACCAGCGTGCAGTTCACCGTCCAGCTGCCATGCGCCTCGTTGAGCGCCGACGCCCCACCGGGAAGCGCTGCCTGCTGCGCCATTGCCGGGGCTGTCATCAACATCAGCCCGGCGGAGATCAATGCCCTCACGAAGCGACCCTCGCATCCTTGAGCGGCCGATTAAGGGCCCGGCGCGCCTCGCCGGCCATCTTCACCAGCATCATGTGCATGTCCTTGGACGAGGTGAGCTCGCTCTCGAACCAGACGCGGCGGACATCGTCGCCATCGGCGAGGTCCATGCCCTCGGCATCGACGCCGATCAGCCGCCACTTGCCCGGCGCGGCCTTGGCGAAATGCTCGGCATAGAGCCCGACCGCTTCGCCATGGTCGTCGTTCATGTGCTCGACAGCGCTCGGTTCGGTCATCGCCAGTTTCGGATTGGCCGGGTTGGCGTTGAGGAGGTTGTCGCGGGTCAGCGCATAGGCCCGGCCAAACCCGCCATTATACAAGGCGCTTTTTGGCTCCAGCCGGAAGTAGCGGAAATCGCCGAGCCCCGAGTAGAGCTTCGCCTTCTGCTGGTGGATCAGGTAGCGCGTATCGAGGCGGACGTGTTCCTCGCTGTCACGCTCCACTTCACGCGCTTCACAGGCGATGGAAATACGGGCATGCGCCAGCGGGTCGCCCTTGCCGGGATAGCCGAGCAGCAGCGAGCAGCGCGGATCGTTGAGCAACGCGCCGGTATGGGCGGCGAGCTTGGAAATCAGGATGATCGGCGCGCCATCGAAATCGGTGGAGACACCGACCCGGGTGGCGATCGGCCAGCCGGTGCCGGGCTCGATCGTGGCGATCGCACCCGATCGGGCCGAGCGGATCAGCGTTTTCGCCTCGCGTACCGCATCGGCTGTGGTCTCGAGCAGTACGTCTTTCTTCTTTTCTTCGGTCATCATGAACTCACTTCTTGAAATAGACCGGCACCGTGAACGACCAGCTCGATCGTCCCGCTGCCTCGGGTATCGGGGGGAAGGGCGCAGCGCGGTCGACCGCCGCCAGCGCGGCAGTGTCGAGCGCGGCGTTACCGGAACTGCGGGCCAGCGCGACTTTCGTCACTGTACCACTGGCGCCGACGGTAAAGCTCACCAAAGCTTCGCCCGCGTCGCCTCGCGCCTTCGACGGGTATTTGGCGGCGCGCGTGACCTTGGCCTGCACCAGGCCGGGGTACTTGCTCGCCGAGGCGCTGCCGCCGTCATTTTTCTTGCCGGCGCCACCGCCGGCTTTCTTTGCCGCGCTGTCGGCTTCCGCGTTGCCGCCATTGCCGAGGCTCGCCTGCTTGGATGGCGGCTTCTTCTGCGGCTTCTTTTCGGTCGGCTTCTCGGCCTTCTCAGGCTTTTTCGCCGGCTGCTTCGGTTGCTCCTCGACCGGCTCCGCCTTCGCCTCCAGCGGCTTGCGAACGATGCGTGGCTTGGGGATCGGCGCCACCTGCAACTCTTCTTCCACCACCGGCGACAGGCTGGCAGTCTCCAGCGGTTTCACCACTTCGACAGGCTTAACCAGCGCCGGCGGGATCTGCTGGATCGCCGGTTCAGGCGACAACTCCCCGATAGTCGCCGTACGCACAGCCTCGAGCGGGTCGGACTGCGACGGCGCCACGCTGTCGGCGACCACCGTCGCCGCCTGGTCGACCATCTGCGGCATCGCCGCGACGATTGGCGCGATCGGATCGGCCGCTGCCGTCAGCACCTCGGACGAAGCGATCTCTTCACTCTCGGTCGGCGTCACCTCGGCAGCCTCGACCGGCGCCGCCACCGCGTCCACTGCCCTGGCCGGCTCGGCTTCCGCCACTTCGACCCGTTCGGCCTCGGCGGTCTCCGGCACCTCTTCCGCTTCGACTTCCGCTCCCGCCGAGACCAGCGTCTCCGTCGCCTCGCTGATCTCCTCGGTCGGGTTGCTCGTCGCCGTGTCGACCGAGATGATTTCGACGCTCAACGACTCTGCCGCCGTTTCGTCGATCGCCGGCTCGAGGTTGAGGAACACGAACGCCCCGGCGATCAGTCCGATATGGATACCGGCGGAAGCGAGAGCGGCCTTCTTCATTTCACTGCTCGCGCTGCTGGGTGATCAGCCCGATGCGGGCATAGCCGGCGCGGCTCAGATCGCCCATCACCTGCATGATCAGCCCGTAATCGGCGGTGGCATCGCCCCGGATGTAGAGCCGCTGCTGCGGGCCAGCCTCGCCTGCCGCCGCCGCAACGGAATCCAGCAAGGTCTCGAGCGAGATTTCGTCCTCGCCGAGATAGACCTGGCCCTCGGGGGTCACCGAAATGGTCAGCGGCTTCGACCCCTCGACCTTCATCTCCGGCGCGTTGGTCTGTGGCAGGTCGATCGGCACGCCCGAGGTGAGCAGCGGCGCCGTCACCATGAAGACGATCAGCAGCACCAGCATCACGTCGACCAGCGGCGTCACGTTGATGTCGCCGATCGGTCCCCCACGCCGGCCGCGCCGTCCGCGCGAGCTTTGCAGCGACATGCTCATCGGGCATGCCCCCGCGCATCGAGCTGCCGCGACAGCAGCACCGAGACCCGGTCGGCGAAGGCTTCGAGCCGGCCGATCAGCCGCCCGGCATCGCCCGAAAGCTTGTTATAGGCGATCACCGCCGGAATGGCGGCGAGCAGCCCGAGCGCCGTGGCGAACAGCGCCTCGGCAATGCCCGGCGCCACCACTGCGAGACTGGTGGATTTGGCCGCCGCAATCGAGGTGAAGGCATTCATGATGCCCCATACCGTGCCGAACAGCCCGACGAACGGCGCGGCGCTACCCACCGTTGCCAGCAGCGACAGGCTGCGGTCGAGCTTTTCGCTCTCGGCCGCCACGGTGGTATCGAGCACGATGCGAAGCCGTGCCTGTAGGCCGCCCGAGTTGGCAGCGTTCTCGGCATGGCTGCCGTTCCACTCTTCCATCGCCGCGGCGAACAGGGCGCCGAGCCCGGTGCGCGGGCCGTCCTTCAGTCGGGCATAGATCTGCGTCAGCGGCTCGCCCGAGGCGAAGATCTTGTCGAACGCCTTCATCTCGCGCCTGGCGCGAGCATAGGCGGCGGCCTTGGCGAAGATCACTGCCCAGCAGGCGATCGAGGCGAACAGCAGCCCCAGCATCACCGACTTCACCACCCAGTCCGCCTGCATGAACAGGGCGAACATCGACATGTCGTGTGCCGCCGCTACCGGCTCCACCGCTTCGATCACCGTTTCCATCAGACGCCGAACTCCACGCCGTCGAGGCGCGATGCGGTGCTGAGGCCAGCGAGGCAGACCTTCGGGTCGAGCCCGGTGCCCTCGCAGGCCACCACATCATTGATCAGCACCCGGCTCACCTTGTCGCAGCCGAGTTCGCCGATATCGAACTGCAGCACCCGGGTCTTGCCCTCCGGCATCGCCTTGAAATCCAGCGACACCAGCCGCTCGATCCCGCCGCCCGCGCCGAATAGCGCAATCTCGAACGCCGATCTGCTGAGTTCGGTGCCAAGCCTGTTGGTGGCGAGGAAGGTGACGCGACAGCCGGTTTCGCTTGCTGTTAGCGCGTTGAGCTCCAGCGCCAGGCTGCGAGCCGGCGGGGCTTCCTGCGCCAGGGCCGGTGTGGCGCACAGCGTCGCCATCAGCAATATATCGGTGAGGCGCATGAGCGCTCCTATTTGTTGAGGACGAGTTTGCCCTGCCGGGTAATCCGCAGCCGGTAGGTGAGGCCCTGGTGCGCGATGCCGATCTCGGTGGCGCCACCGAACAGTTCTTCCGTAGTGAAGCTCGGCAGGTTCGCCTGCGCATCGGCTTTCATCGTCGCCTCCGGCAGCGCCGTCATGTCCTGTAACTCTTCAAGTCGCACCTTGGTCACCCCGACCGCCTGCCGTCCGTTCAAACATGAGTGTGATTATCATAATTACGTCGACGCGCAAGCGCCACAATGTCGCTTGGGGTGAAGGGGTGGGACATATGTGCCAGCAGTCGGGCGCCCTCTCCCGCTTGCGGGGGAAGGGGGACCACGCGAAAGCGTGGTGGGAGGGGGGAGCCCCACGCACTGAAGGTTAGTGGTGTCTCACGCACTGATCGTGGGCGGCTTGGGAACGGGTCGTGCGTGTGGCACCCCCCTCCCACCAGCCTGTCGGCTGGTCCCCCCTCCCCCGCAAGCGGGAGAGGGACGCCGGCTGCAAGCGCCGAGTATCAGGCGATCCGCCCGAACCACAGCATCGACAGCGCCGCGGCGGCCATGGCCAGCAGCGCTCCGGCGCCGGCGAAGACGAAGGCGATCTCGGTCAGCTTCTTCTCGCTGATCAGCCGGGTGGAGAGCAAGTCGTACACCCCCGCGAGGTCGGAGGCGCTGGTCGCCTCGTAATATTCGCCCTCGGTGGCGTCGGCGATCGCCTGCAGCGTCGTCGAGTCGAGCTGCGCCCGCATCGAGCGGCCGCCGAAATCCACCACGTCGCCCGAGGCCGAACCGAAGCCCACGGTGAACACCTTGACCCCATAGTCGCCCGCCAGCCGGCCGGCAGCGACCGGGTCAGGCCCCGTCGTGGTGGCGCCGTCAGTGAGCAGGATCACCACCGCGCTCTCATATGACCCGGGTTCCACCGGTATGTGCTTGGCGGGTGGCTCCGTGGCTGTCCCGCTCAGCAGCCCGTCGGCCCCGCCGGTCGTGCCGAAACGTTCGCCGCCAAAGCTCGGCAGCCCCAGCTGGTCGCGTTGGTTGCCGCTGCCATCGAGGTCAAAGTTCTGGTCCGGGAAGATGGTGGCCAGCGCCACCAGCACGCCCGAGCCCACTGCCGTGCCGCGCCTCAGATCGAAGCTGTTGATCGCCTGGTACAGCGCCTCGCGGTCGATGGTCGGCGCCTGCACCAGCACCGCTGCCGACGCGAAGGCGACGATGCCCACCTGCACATCGGCCGGCTGCTTCCGGATGAACTCCTTGGCCGCCTCCTGCGCCGCGACCATGCGCGACGGTTCGACGTCGCGCGCCCGCATCGAGCCCGACACATCCATCGAGAGGATCACCGTCGCCCGTGACGAAGCCAGCTCTATCACTGCGGCCGGCCGGGCCACGGCGACGATCAGCACCGTGAGCGCCAGGAGCAGCAGGGCAGGGGGCATATGCCGGCGCCATCCAACCCCCTTGCCCATGGCCTGCTTGACGATGGCAAGGTTGGCGTAGCGCAAGGCTGCCTTCTTCCGGCGCCGCAGCAGCCAGATGTAGGCGCCGATCAGCAGCGGCACGAGGAGCAGCAGCCAGAGCATGTCCATCCAGATGAAGGTCATCGCGTCACCACCGTCAAAACCATCCCACCCCCGCCAAGGGGGCGGGGTCTAGGCGCCCGCCATCGCGGGCAGATTGCCGCCACCACCCAGCCGCGACTGCACCTTGCGCATATTGGCAAAGCGCAGCACCGCATCGACCAGGTCGTCGGAAGTCGAAAGTTCCAGTACGTCCAGTCCCGCCGCTGCGAAGGCCTCCATCTGGGCCGCCTCGTTGGCGGCCGCCGCGGCGACGAAGCGCCGGCGAAACCCCTTGTCCACCGTGTCGACGAACAGCTGTTCGCCGGTTTCCGCATCCTGGAACAGCAGCATGCCGACATCGGGCAGCGCCATATCGAGCGGATCGAGCAGCCGCACCGCCACCGCCTCGTGCCGCTGGCTCAACCGGAACAACCCGCGCTCCCAGCCCGGCTGGGAGATGAAATCGGAGACCACGAAGCAGATCGAGCGCCGCCGCATCACCGACATCGAACGGCCGATGAAGGCGTTGAGATCGGTCTCGGGCGAGCGCAGCAGCCGAGGGTTGGCCAGCACCTTGTCGATCAGATGCAGCACATGCCGCCGCCCGGTATGCGGCGGGATCACGTAATCCGATTGCCCATTGAACAGGATCGCCCCGACCTTGTTGCCCTGCCGGGTCAACAGCCGCGTCAGCACCGCCGTAAACTCGGTCAGCATCTGCCGCTTGGTCACCTCTGCGGAGCCGAAATCCACCGAGGGGCTGAGGTCGAGCAGGAACCAGGCGGTGACGTCGCGATCCTCGTTGTAGATCCGGACATGCGGCACCTGGGTGCGGGCCGTGACGTTCCAGTCGATATGGCGCACATCGTCATAGGTCTGGTATTCGCGCAGGTCGGCGAAATCGAGCCCGAAGCCGCGGAACAGCGTGCGATAATCGCCCTGCAGCAACCCGTCGAGCTTGCGGATCACTGTCCACTCGAGGCGGCCGAGGAGCCTTTCAGCCTGCTGCGGCGATGCGGACATGCGCCTCCAGGGGTTTCTCGGGAGCGGGAATCGCCTTGAGCACCTGGCCGATGATCTGGTCCGGCGTGATCGATTCAGAGATCGCCTCGTAGGAGAGGACGATCCGGTGCCGCAGCACGTCAGGGGTGACGTCGAGCACATCCTCGGGCAGCACGTATTCGCGGCCACGCAGGAACGCCAGCGCCCGGCCGGCTTCGATCATGTTGATCGAGGCGCGCGGGCTCGCGCCATAGGTGAGGAACCGTTGCATGTCGCCAAGGCCCGCTGCTGCCGGGTTGCGCGTCGCGCTCACCACCTTCACCGCGAACTGGATCAGCGAGGGGTCGACGAACAGGCTGTGGCACTTGGCCTGCAGGGAGACCAACTGCTCGGTGGTCGCCACCCGCGTCACCGCCTGCATGAGGCCGGTGACGCGCGAGACGATGACGAACTCTTCCTCTTCGCTGGGATAGCCGACGAGGACCTTCATCATGAAGCGGTCGACCTGGGCTTCGGGCAGCGGATAGGTGCCCTCGGTCTCGATCGGGTTCTGCGTCGCCATGACGACGAACGGGTTGGGCACCTTGTGCGTCTCGCCGGCGATGGTGACCTGCCGCTCCTGCATCACCTCGAGCAGGGCACTCTGCACCTTGGCGGGGGCGCGGTTGATTTCATCGGCGAGCAGCAGGTTGCAGAAGACCGGCCCGAGCGTCGTCGAGAAGTCGCCGGTCTTCTGGTTGTAGATGCGGGTGCCGACGAGATCCGACGGCACCAGGTCGGGGGTGAACTGCACCCGCTTGAACTTGCCCTGGATCACATCGGCCAGCGTGTTGACGGTCAGGGTCTTGGCCAGCCCCGGCACGCCTTCGACCAGGAGGTGCCCTTTGGCCAGCAGCGCCACCAGCACCCGTTCGAGAAAATGGTCCTGCCCGACCACGACTTTCTTCACCTCGTACAGCACCTGCTCCATCAGCGAAGCGGCGGCGGTGCCGGAGTCTTTCGATGTGTCGACCATTTTCTCCGTCGGGGTTCGGGTGGAGCGTGGTCAGCAAAAGTTGCAGACTTTTGCGGTTCGACCGCGCGACAAAAAACAGACTTCAGCTACTAGAGCGGGTTTTCTCCTGCCGCCGCGGCGGCGTTTTCGATCGGCACGGCAAAGCCGATGCCGGCAAAGGTCCTGAGGCCGGACGGGTTGAGGATGGCGGTGACGATCCCCACCACCTCGCCGTCGCCATTGACCAGCGGCCCGCCGGAATTGCCCGGGTTGGCCGCGGCGTCGAACTGAATGAGGTTCTGCAGCTTGGGCTCGCCATCCTCGGCCAGCGCCCGCCCCAGCCCCGACACCACGCCGGCCGAGGCGGACGGCCCGATGCCGAATGGGAAGCCGACCGCCACCACCTCGTCGCCGGGGTTGAGGCCGGCGCTGGTCGCCAGCGTCGCCGGTTCGAGCTCGTCGGGCAGGTTCAGCGGCCGGATGATGGCGAGGTCGCTCTCCGGCCGGGCGCCGATGATCATCGCCTCGGATTCGCTGCCATCCCAGAACGTCACCCTGAGCTTCTTGGCAGCGCCTGCGACATGCAGATTGGTAAGGATGGTGCCCTGGTCGTCGATGACGACGCCAGTGCCAACCGCGGTGAAGCGCTCGTGGAAATCCTCTTCCACCTTGCCTTCGGCAGGGATCTCGGCCTGGCCCTCGGGCTTGGCCGCAGCAGCGTCGTCGGTGCTGTCCTCGTAGCCGTCGACCCGCACCACCGACTTGATCACCGTGGCATAGGCCACCGACTCGATCGATGGCCCGCGCGGCCGCTCGTCCACCACCTTGTTGACCGCGGTCATGAACTGCCAGTCGCTGATCCGCTGCGGGTCGGGAGTGACGAGGTCATAGGCGCCGATCAGCAGCAGCGTCACCAGCGCTCCGGCGCCAACCAGCACCGGGCCCTGGTGCCGCTGGTAGAGCGCACTCCACCATTTGCTGACACGTAATTGCAATGTTGGTTGTGTAGGGTCCTCGGGATTGTCGAGATAGACCGGGCTGACACCGTCGCGCCCCACCCAAGCGGAACCGGCCGTGGTTCGCGGCCTCTGTGACCGGCTATAGAGTGGTCGCCGTCGGGTCACCAAAACGCTCCCGCGCTCGAGTACAGGTCGTCCATCCCCTCCCCTCGATCAGCAGGCTAGTCCCAGCCGCAGCCATGCAGCAAGGCGCAAGGTTGCATCAGCTGTGGTCGCTCTCTGAAATGTGAGAGTTGTGTCAACCCGCCGGGCGGGTCGCGGCGCGCGTCATTTCCTGAGTGCTTGTCAGCACATAGGCGAGCCCGACCAGCAGCAGCAGACCACTACCGAGCAGCAGCGTATCGAGCAGCAAGCCGCCCTCGATGCCGGTCTTGATCGCCTGCAGCAACAGGCTCAGCACCGTCCCCACCGCGAACACCGCCAGCCCCTGCCGCCCCATCAGCCGGAGCGGCGCCATGAGCCGCGATTCGGCGATCCGGTACATCACGCCGAGCGAGGCCACGACATAGAACAGCGCCAGCGCATGCAGCAGCCGGGGCAGGGCGAGGAAGGTCTTGTCGAACCAGGTGACATAGAACGGCAACCCGAGCTTGCTGAGCAGCCCCAGCCCCTGCCGGCCGAGATCGCCGAGCGGCGGGATCTTCACCCACAGCAGCACCAGCAGCAGGAACGCCGCGGCGAGCCCGAACAGCACCGGGCTTTTCGGCACGAAGCGCCGTCCCTGCTTCATCGCCATGCCCGACAGCAATCCGATGACGAACAGGATCTGCCAGGAGAACGGATTGAAGAACCAGCCGCCCTGGGTCGGGAAGTTCGGCAGGTTGAGGCGGAACTGCCCGGCAAGCGCCCAGACGAGGATCGAGCCGAGCATGGTCTGCACCGGCCAGCGCAAGCCCAATGCGATCACCAGCGGCGTCGCCAGCAGCAGTGTCATATAGAGCGGCAGGATGTTGAGATACCCGAGCTGATGCGTCAGCAGCGGCAGCCCGATCATCGTCTGCAGCGGGAAGCCGAAGATCGGAGCGATGTTGTTTTTGTCCAGCACCTCGTCGAGCCCGAACCACCACGCCGCCCCGGCAAAGATGGCGAGCGCGATCATGGTGATCGAAAGATGCACGAAATAGAGCTGCCGCGCCCGCGCCCACACCTTGGCGATCGCCGGCCACAGCGGCCCGCTGACGAAGCGCCCGGAATAGGCGAGCCCGGCGGCGAGCCCCGACATGAACACGAACGCTTCGGCAGCGTCCGAGAAGCCGAAATTCCGGCTCGTCAGGTTCTCGTAGAAGGTTCCCGGCACGTGGTTGATGAAGATCATCACCAAGGCCAGCCCGCGAAACATATCGAGCCGCGCATCGCGCCCGCGCGGCGCCAGCGCACGCTCGTCGGTTGCCACCAAGCCGGCAAAGGCCCTGAGGCGCTCCAGCAGCGGAGCGCGCTTCAGCGTGGCGGAGGTCTCAGACATGGACCGCGGCCGTTCCGGCAACGGGGTCGGCGAGCGCCGGGCCCGGCTGCGTCCAGCTCAGGAAGATACGCTGCTGCTCGACAATGATCGGCGCCGGCGCGGTTTCGCTCGTGGTGGTGAAGAGAATCGGCTTTCGTCCACTGGCAATGCCGCGTGACGTCGCCGCGATCAACAGCGGTGCGCCGATGGCCGGCAGCGCCACCGGCAGCAGCCAGGGCACCAGGTCGCTGGCGAACGCCGTAGAGATCGCCAGCACCGCGGCGCCTGCCACCGTCACCCACCAGCTTGCCGCAAACGCCGTGGAGAGGCTCACCCGGCCTTCGTCGCGATTGGTCGCCGGCCAGCCACCATCGAGCCCGAACAGGATCTCGATCACCGCTTTGCTCTGGAAGCACAGCATGATCGGCGCCAGCAGCGTCGAGATGATGATCTCCGATATCACCGACAGCCCCGCCCGGATCGTTCCGCCGAAACCCTTGTTGCGGCCACCCAGCGTCGAACGCACGAGGATCAGGAATTTGGGCAGCAGCAGCGCGATCGCCACCGCCACTGCCAGCACCCAGATGCCGGTCTCGTTATCGCGCCACCAGTATTTGCTCGGCAGAGCCGCGGCGAGGATGCTGGCCGCCATGAGCGCCAGCCACAGCGGCGAAGCGGCATAGGCCATGATGCCCTGGATGAAGGTGAAGCGGCTCCAGACCTTGAGGTCCGGTGCGCCCAGCACCCGACGGTGCTGCAGGTTGCCCTGGCACCAGCGCCGGTCGCGCTTGGCATATTCGATCAGGTTTTCCGGGCCTTCCTCGTAGGAGCCACCCAGATACGGGTCGACTTCGACCTTCCAGCCGGCGCGCGACAACAGCGCCGCCTCGACATAATCGTGGCTGAGGATGTGCCCGCCATGCGGCGGCTTACCCGACAGCACCGGCAGCCCGCAACTGGCGGCGAAAGCCGGCACCCTGACGATGGCATTGTGCCCCCAATAAGGGCCTTCCTCGCCCTGCATCAGCGCGGTGCCGCGCGCGAAAAAGGGCGAGAGATAGGCGGCCGAGAACTGCATCACCCGGCCGAACAGGCTGTGGGCATGGATCACCTCGGGTACCGTCTGCAGCAGCCCGAGCCGCGGATCGTCGTCCATCCGCCTGGCCATCGCGGCGATCGTCGCGCCGTCCATCAGGCTGTCGGCATCGAGGATCAGCGCATAGTCGTAGGCGCCGCCCGAGCGTGAGATGAAATCTTCGATATTGCCGGCTTTCTTGCCGATGTTCCGCTCGCGCCGGCGATAGAACACCCGGCCCTCCGCCATCGGTTCGGCCAGCAGCTGCTCGAACCAGACGATCTCCTCGGCCGCCACTTCCTCCCGGTTGCTGTCCGACAGGATGGCGAAGTGGAACCGGTCGGCCAGGCCCAGGCCGACGATGCTGCGGTTCATCGCCGCGACGCGCGAAAAGCTCGCCGCCGCGTCCTCGTTGTAGACCGGCATCAGGATCGCCGTCATGCCGCGCGGCCGCCCGCTGCTGCGCTCGACCCGCCTGGGCGGCGCGAGGATGCCAAGCACTCCGGCAACGCCGCCCCATACCAGCCAGAATCCCACCAGGGTGAACAGCGTGGTGCGCAGCACGTCGAGCGGGCTGGTCCCGTCATTGCCGATGAAGCGCATGTACAGCCAGCCGCCGCCAAGGCTCAACAGCGCTGCCGCGCCCAAAGCCATGGCTCGGGTCAGGTGGGCTCTTGCCATCTATCGGGGCCTTGCGGACGGCATGGGGTGAGGCTCCCTGCCGTCAGAACCGCGGCAACGCCGCGGCAAAGGCGGCGCGCAGCGTCAGAAACAGCGAGCTGCGCCGCCGCTCCAGCACCTGCTTGGGCATGGCCAGCGGAGCATCGGGGAGCGCGCCCGAGAAAACGTCGGAACGGTCGTGCTTCATGCCAGTGCCCTCCACTGATAGAGCCAGGTTTCGCTGACCGTCCGGCCGGTGCTGACGATATTGGCCTTGAGCTCGACCGGCTCGCTGCCCTCGATCAGCACGTCGAGCGCCAGCCGCCACACGCCATTGGCGTCGACCTTCGACAGTGCCGTCGAGGTGATCTCGCCCGAGCTGGCGGTTGCAACCACATCAAGCTTGGCCTCGGCCGGCATGGCAGTCAGTTCGCCGCCGGCAAAGTCGATCACGAATTTCCTGAGCTTTGCGTCATTGGCGACGCCGGACACGCCGCCCTGGCCGGCCCGGGTCTCGACCACATGCGCCAGCGGTGCATCATCCCTGGGCAACAGATCGCCCCAGATCAGCCGGTAGTGGAATTCGCGCGCATTGCCCGCCTTGATCGGGTCCGACGGCACCCAGAACGCCACGATATTGTCTTCGGCCTCGAGCCGCGACGGCGCTTCGATCAGGCGCACATTGCCCTGGCCCCAATCGCCGACCGGCTCGACCCGGGCCGAGGGGCGGCGTTCGTAATGCGCGCCGGCATCCTGATAGGTCTCGAAGCTGCGGTCGCGCTGATAGAGCCCGAAGGCCCGCGGGTTGTTCTCCCACAGGTAGGAGTTGCCGATCGCTGGCGTGTTGTTGAGCGGCCGCCAGAGCACCTCGCCACCATCGCGCTCGACGATCAGCCCGTTGCTGTCATGCACCTGCGGCCGGTAGTCGTCGAAGCTCGACCGGTTGGTCTCGGCGAACAGGAACATCGAGGTGAGCGGCGCAATGCCGATCTCGGCGATATCGGCCCGAAAGAACAGCCGCGCCGTAACGTCGATCGCCGTCTCCTGTGCCGCATCGCTCGCCGGGGTGATTTCGAAGCGGTAGGCGCCAGTGACGCTCGGGCCCTCGAGGCTCGCATAGGCGACGAGCGGCTTGCCCTCACTCGGGCGCTCCAGCCAGAACGCCGAAAAGCGCGGAAACTCTTCCGGCCCCGACTGCCATGAATTGATGGCGAGACCGCGGGCGCTGAGCCCGTAGATGTTGCCGCGTCCCAGCGCCCGGAAGTAGCTCGAGCCAAGGAACGAGACCAGCTCGTCCATCTTGTCGGCGACGTTCACCGGGTAGTTGATGCGCACGCCGGCGATGCCGGGGAACGCCTCGGCGGCGGCTTCTTCGCCCATCGCCTTGTCGTAGAACATGAAATCGGCGTTGGAAAAGCCGAACGGCGATGCCTGGCCCTCGACCACCTCGAACACCCCCACCGGCTCCTTGAACAGCCAGCCCATCGGGAAGGCATGCACCTGGAAGCCCGAATTGTTGTCGAGCCAGCGCGCGTGCTGCGCGTCGAACTGGATCTTGCGGTAGCCGTCATAATCGAGGCCGGCGAACAGCTTCGGCAGCTCCGGCACCGCCGCGTTGAACGGCTCGGCGGCCTTGGCGCGCATGCGCTCGGTCAGCACGTCGTAGTCAAACGGTTCCGCTTCACTCTCCTGAGCGAAGGCCACGCGGGTGAGGGAGGTGGTGGAGAGCAGCGCCGCCGTTGCAGCAGCGGCTCGGAGAAAAGCTCGCCGATCGAGCCGATGGTGAGAAACAGAAAACATGCACTATCGCTATGGAGGGATCGGGACACCAAACACGAATTCCGCAACGCCGTTGAGCGCCGAAAGTTGTCGCATAGGAGCCATGCACCAGCGGAATGGATATGATTTCGCCGTAATGCGTTACGAGTTCTGGCCGTTTCCGCACCCGGAATGCATCAATGAGTGACGCTGTCGCACTGCGTCCCCCACGAACCCTGCCGCTTGGCGTCATCCTGATCCTGATCCCGCTGGCGCTGGCCATGGCGGGGCTGGCGATCCGTTACCTGGCCTTTGCCGCCACGGTCCCCGATGCCTCGCTCGCCAGTTTCGCGCAGGGCATGTGCCGCTGGGATTGCTCCTGGTACGTGAAGCTGTCGCAGACCGGCTATGATCCGTTCCCGGTGCCGACCATGATCAATGCCGGCAACTGGGCCTTCTTCCCGCTCTATCCGCTCCTCGTCGCCATCGTCCGCGCGCTGACGGGTCTGCAAACCATCGTTGCGGCCACCGGCCTGTCGATCCTCCTGTGCGTCGCCTCGGCCCGCGTCGCCTGGCCGCTGCTCGGCAAGGATCTTCGCGCCTACACCCTGTTCTCGGCGTTCCTGCTCGCGGGCCCGTTCTCGATCTGGCTCACCACTTTCTATACCGAGGTGCTGTTCCTGTTTCTGACGCTCTGCGTCTTCGCAGCCTTGCAGAACAAGCGGTTCCTGCTCGCCGGCCTTTGCGCCGCGCTGCTCTCGGCCACCCGCATTGTCGGGGTGTTCATCGTCTTCGCCATCCTGATCGAGATTTGGCAGGCCCACCGCGCCAATGGCGGCAGCTGGCGCGATTTCGTCCCGGCCGTGCTGCAGCGGCCCGAGCGACTGCTGGCGCTGCTCATCGCCCCACTCGGCCTCTTCGCCTATATGGCGTACCTGCATTTCCACATCGGTGACGCCCTGGCCTTCAGCCACGTGCAGCGCGCCTGGGCCCGGCCCAGTGGATTGCCGCCGGTCTTCGTCTGGAACGCCCTAACCAGTTTCCCCAAGCAGGGTTGGATCCCAACGCCGTCGCAGCAGCTCGCCGTGGCGGTGCTCGTCGGCTATGCCCTGTCGATCGTGCTGCTGGTGAAAAGGCGCTACGGCATGGCGGCTTATTCGCTGATCTGCCTCACCCTGCCGCTGTTCGCCGGCATGGCCTCGGTGCTGCGCTTCACCGCGGCGCTCGCGCCGATGCCGCTGATGTTGACCGAGCTGCTCGCCAGCCGCCGCTGGCTGTTCGCCGTGGCGATGCTCGGGCTGCTGGCCGGCGGCTATTTCACCACCATCGGCTGGCTGACGGGATATTTGAGCCTTGTCTAGCCCGCTCCGCCTCGGCGCATACTTCCTCTGCGGCCTTGTCGCGCTGTTCGAACTCGGTGTGGTCTGGCTGATGCTGCACCCCGATGTGCCGCCCGATTACCGCGCCTACTACATCGACAAAACCACCACCTGCCTCAACCAGCCGGTCAGCGGCAGCTACACGCTTGGCACCACCGTCCGCTTTACCCCGGAGGACCGGGACGCCGCCAAGCTGATCCGGGTCTGCGGCCTCGAAGGTCCTGCGGGCGACGGCAACCACGTTGTCGGCACCAGCGCCCGCCTGCGCTTCGTCTATGCCGAACCCGCCACGGCGCTGACCCTGCAGCTGGCAATGGTCGCCGTAGAGAAGGCCGGTAAGGTCGTGCCGCAGCGGGTCGAAGTGGTGGCCGATGGCAAGCTGCTCGATACCCTGAGCCTCGACGGCGCGGCGCCGCAGCAGTTCTCGCTCCCTCTCGCTGCCCCCGCGGGCGGCAAGCTGGAGCTCGAGCTGCGCTTTCCCGACGCCGTGCAGATGGGGCCGACCGACCCTGACAATCGGTTGCGCTCGATCAAGCTGCTGTCCGCCGCACTTCTCCCTGCCTGACCCGCTTCATGGTGGAGGACCACCGCGAGGCCGGCCCGGGCTGACCCCCACCCCTGTCCCCTCCCCCTTGCGGGCCCTTGAGGGGAGGGGACAGGGGTGGGGGGCCACAGCCACCAGCCTGGCGATGCGCCCCATCCACCCAAAACTTTTCTTAACCGATCGGTTGACAACCATCATCGCGAGATGTATTCAACCAATAAGTTATCAACTGAAGGGTTGAGAAATGGACTGCGTCGAACTCACCGGCACCGCGCCGACCAAGACCTCCGCCGTCACCACGCCGGCCAATGATCCGGTCATCCTGATCGCCCGCAGCTTCGAGGCGCCGCGTGCCCTGGTCTGGCGCTGTTACACCGAGCCACGTCATTTGGTGCATTTCTGGGGCCCCAAGGGCGCCACCAACCCGGTGAGCGAAGTCGATCTGCGCGTCGGCGGCGCCTGGCGCCAGGTGATGCGTTTCGGCTCGGGCAACGAGTACGACTACACCAGCGCCTATCTGGAGGTGTCGCCGGTCGAGCGGCTGGTCTGGCGCGACGCGCCCAAGGGGTACCGCTTCGGTGACGAACTGCCGCCGGCCGAGATGGTCACCGAGCTGGCCCTCACCGAGCGGGGCGGCCTCACCGGCGTCCACATCACTGTTCGCTTTACTTCGCTCGCCGCGCGCGACCAGGCCATCAGCCGGGGTTTCGCTGCCACCGTCAGCGAAGGCAGCGACAAGCTCGATCTCTACCTCTTCACCCTCAGCGCCACCGCGGCGTTCAGCCAGGAGTAAGCGTCATGCACACCTTCACCTCTCGCGACGGCACCCAGATCGCCTACGACGTGCGCGGCTCCGGCCCGGCCGTCATCCTGATCGATGGCGCCTGGTGTGGCCGCAACATGGGCCCGATGCCCAAGCTGGCGCCGTTGCTCGCCCCGCACTTCACCGTCTACAATTATGATCGGCGCAGCCGCGGCGACAGCGACATCTCGACCGACTATTCGCCCGATCGCGAGTATGAGGATCTTGCAGCGCTGATCGATATCGCCGGCGGCTCCGCCAGCCTCTACGGCACCTCGTCCGGCGGCGCGATCGCCCTGTTCGCTACCGCGCGTGGCCTGCCGGTCGATCGCCTTGCCATCTTCGAGGTGCCCTTCACCGACGTGCCCGGCGGTAAACCCATGCCAAGCGGCTACCAGGCTGAAGTCGAGCGCCTCGTTGCCGAAGATCGTCGCGCCGATCTCGCCAAGTACTTCATGGTCAAAATGATCGGTATGCCTGCGATCATGATGCCGCTGATGCGGCTCAACCCGGCCTGGAAGGCCATGCTGCACAACGCCCCGAGCCTGCCGCACGATACCGCGGTGATGGAAGGGTACGGCTTCCCCACGGCAGTCGCCCGCTCGATCCGCGTCCCCACCATCGTCATGTCGGGCGACAAGACCTTCAAGCAGTTGAAGGAACCGGTGCGCCTGGCCCGCGAGACCATCCCCGGCGCCCGTTTCGCCTCGCTGCCCGGCCAAAGCCACGATGCGGCGGCCGAACTCGTCGCCCCCGTACTGATCGACTTCTTCTCCGGCGCTGACGCCGTTCGCTTCGCCGCCTAAGGACTGAGAAATGACCGACCACCTGTCCACCACGCTGTCTGCCCTCGCCGACCCCACCCGTCGCGGCATCCTTGCCCGACTGGCGCTGGGCGAGGCGACGGTCAGCGAACTGGCCGAGCCCTACGACATGTCGATGGCCGCCGTTTCCAAGCACCTCAAGGTGCTGGAAAAGGCCGGGCTGATCTCCCGCGGCAAGGAGGCCCAGTGGCGTCCCTGCCGGCTCGAGGCTGCCCCCATGGCCGAGGTCGCGGACTGGGTCGAGAACTACCGCCGCTTCTGGGATGAGAGCCTCGATCGCCTCGGCGATTACCTGGCCGAACTGCAGAAGGGAGACCCCGGCGGCTCTCGGAACTAACCCGAGGGACCCCCTCGGGGTCTGACACCAGATGCAGCGACCCAAGGTCATAGCGCTCTCGGACTACCGCCGGCAGCGCGACGGCGAAGCCTTGCGCCGGAAGCTGGGGCAGGGCGCCGGAACGGAACACTGGTTCGTACTCTACTGGCGGTATTGGGCCGAAAGCCTCGATCGCCTCGACGCCTACCTGACCAAACTCAAGGAGCTGAAAATGGCACTCGACAACCTCAAGATCGAAGCCCCGGCGAACGAACCTATCGTCATCGCCACCCGTGATTTTGCCGCCCCGCGCGCACTGGTCTGGAAGGTCATGACCCAGCGTGAACATGTTGCACGCTGGTGGGGTGCGGAGGGACAGAAGAACGTCATCACCGCCCTCGACGTCCGCCCCGGCGGCAAGTGGCGTATCGAGTCCCACGCGGCCGACGGCAATGTCTACATCTTCGTGGGCGAGTACCGAGAGGTGAGCGAACCCGAGAAGTTCGTCTGGACCTTCGGCATGGAGAACATGTTCTTCGGCAAGACCCTGGTCGAGACCCATACCTTCGAGGAAGACGGCGCCGTCACGCATTACAAGTCAGTCTCGAACTACGACAGCATCGAGGATCGCGACGGGATGATCGCCTCCGGAATGGAAAAGGGCATGCGCCATGGCTTCGCCGTCATGGACCAGCTCCTCGCCGAACTCACCGAAAAAGCCTGAACCATGCTCTCCGACCTCACCAGCATCCCCAGCGACCGCCGCCTCAAGATCGAACGCGAGTTCGATGCCCCGCGCGACCTGGTCTGGATGATGTTCGCCGATCCGTACCATCTCAGCCAGTGGTGGGGTCCGAAGGGCTTCACCAACCCGGTAGTGGAGCTCGACCTCCGCCCCGGCGGCCGGTGGTATCACGTGATGCGCGGCCCCGACGGCAGGGACTATCCGGCCGACAGCGAGTTCATCGAGGTGACCCCGCCCGAGCGCATCGTCTATCGCAACCGCCAGCTCGCGGCAGAAGCCTTCGGCAGCAATCCGCCGCCGAGCTTTCTGCGGGTCATCACCCTCACTGATCTCGGCGGCGGTCGCACCCGGCTGACGCTCGACGCCTATTTCGACACGGCCGCCAACAAGGACGCCATCGTCCGTCGCGGCTTCCGCGAGGGTGTGCTGGAGAGCTTCGACAAGCTCGCCGCCCACCTCAGGACTGGAGCAACGAAATGAAGTTCACCACCAGCATCCTGCAGTCCGGCAACAACACCGGCATCATCGTGCCACCAGCGGTGCGCGACGCGCTCAACGGCGGCAAGAACCCGCTGGTCGTCGTCACCCTCGCCGGCCACACCTGGCGCAGCAAGGTCGCCACCATGGGTGAATACCTGCTGGTCGGCGTCAGCGCCGAGATCCGGGGCATTACCGGCGTCAGGGGTAACGAGACGCACGAGGTCGAACTCACCCTCGACGATCAGCCTCGCCTCGTCGAAGCCCCCGGCGACCTGCAGGCCGCGCTGGACGCCGACCCTGTTGCTTTGGCCGCCTGGAACAAACTCGCCCCAAGCCACAAGAAAGCGCACGTCACCGCCATCGAAGGCGCCAAAGCCCCGGAGACGAGGTTGCGCCGCGTCCAGAAGGCCATCGAAATGCTGACCACCTAGCAGAAAGACCCCTCATCCGGCCCTTCGGGCCACCTCCGGGCGAGGGCTACGCCCTCGTCCCTCGACCCCGACGGGGAGAAGAATCCGGAGAGTGCAGCGTTCACCTCTTTTCCTCTCCCCGTCGGGGAGAGGGTGGACCGGCGAAGCCGGGACGGGTGAGGGGAGGAACCACTGAACCATCGGTCGAGCCAACCCGCCACTCGCGGGACCGGCGGAGCCATATCCAACCCAAGGAGACCACCAATGCTACGTCGTACCGTCCTTGCCCTCGCCCTCCTCACCGGCTTTGCTTCCGCCTCGCCGGTCCTCACTGCAACCGCTCAACAAGGAACTGCTCCCATGCTCACCGCAACCACATCCGGCTACGTCCCCGTCACCGGCGGCAAGGTCTACTACGCCACCTACGGCGAGGGCGCCCCGCTCGTCCTGCTGCATGGCGGCCTGATGACCATCGACAATTTCGGCCCGGTCCTCTCCGGCCTCGCTGCGTCCCGTCAGGTGATTGCCGTCGAAGCCCAGGGCCACGGCCACACCGGTCCGCTCGACCGGCCGATGACGTTCGACAACATGGCCGCCGACGTGGCCGAAGTGATCAAGTCGCTCGGGCTCGAGAAGGTGGATGTCGTCGGCTACTCGATGGGTGGCACCATCGGTCTCCGTCTGGCGCTCGCCCACCCCGAACTGGTCGACCGGCTGGTGATCGCCTCGGCCCCCTTCGCCTATTCCGGCTGGCACGATTACAACCAGCAGGGCATGCGCGGCCTCAATTCCAGCCAGTTCGAAATGCTGAAGCCCTCGCCGCTCTACGAGAGTTTTGCGGCGGTCAATCCCGACCCCGAGGTGAACTTCCCCAAGCTCCTCGACCAGATGCAGTATATGGGTCTCGACTACGACTTCTCGGCTGACGTGCCGAACCTCAAGGTCCCGACCCAGCTGGTTTATGGCGATTGGGACGCGGTCCGCACCAGCCACTCGGCCAAGTTCTTCGAGCTGCTCGGCGGCGGCTTGCAGGATGCGCTGTGGGACGGCTCCGGCATGAACCAGAACCGCCTCGCCATCCTCCCGGGCGTCACCCACTACACCATGATGACGTCGCCCAAGCTGGTGGAAGCGGCGCTGGCGTTCATCGACGCGAAGTAATCCGGAGCGTGGGCCCCCCACCCTTGATCCCTCCCCACAATGGGGAGGGAGACCCGACTGCAAGCCCTCGGCTCCATCGTCTCCCTCCCCTTGATGGGGAGGGCAGCGCAGCTTGGCGGCTTAGCCGCCTAGCGAAGCTGGGTGGGGTGGAGCCCCACCCGCTGCGTTAACAAACTCTTGACCCCGCACCCCTCGATCCGACTCTATCGCTCCATGCTTGAGTCGCTCTTCGACACCCCGCCTCGCGACCCCGCCGAAATCCTGCGCACCGTCTTCGGGCACCAGAGTTTTCGCGGCCAGCAGGAGGATGTTGTCCGCCATGTCACCGGCGGCGGCGACGCGGTGGTGCTGTTCCCCACCGGCGCCGGCAAATCGATGTGCTTCCAGGTTCCGGCCCTGGCGCGCAAGGGCGTCGGCATCGTCGTCTCGCCGCTCATCGCCTTGATGCGCGACCAGGTCGAGGCGCTGAAGCAGGCCGGGGTCAATGCGGCGACGCTCAATTCCTCGGTCTCGTCCGAAGACTCATCGCGCACCTTCCGCGACCTCAAATCCGGCAAGCTCGACCTGCTCTATGTCGCGCCGGAGCGGCTGGTGCTGCCCGGCTTCAAATCGATGATGCAGGGCGTCGATATCTCGCTCATCGCCATCGACGAGGCGCATTGCGTCAGCCAGTGGGGCCACGATTTCCGCCCCGAGTACCGCGAGCTCGCCTCGATCGCCGCCGACTATCCGGGCGTCCCGCGCATCGCGCTCACCGCCACGGCCGACCCAACCACCCGCGACGATATCGTCGAACGGCTCGGCCTTACAGATGCGCGCATCTTCACCACCAGCTTCGATCGGCCCAATATCAGCTACTCGATCGTCGAGCGCGACAACGCCCGCGCTCAGCTGAAGAGCTTCCTCGCCCGCCACACCGGCAATTCCGGCATCGTCTATTGCCTGAGCCGCGCCAAGGTCGATTCGACTGCCGAGTGGCTGAACAAGCAGGGCATCCGCGCGCTGCCCTATCATGCCGGGATGAACGCCCGCGATCGCGCCGCCAACCAGGATGCCTTCCTCAAGGAAGAGTCGCTCTGCCTCGTCGCCACAGTGGCGTTCGGCATGGGCATCGACAAGCCGGACGTGCGCTACGTCGCCCACATGGACCTGCCCTCCTCGATCGAGGCCTATTACCAGGAGACCGGCCGCGCCGGTCGCGACGGCCTGCCGGCCGAAGCCTGGATGTGCTACGGCATGACCGACGTGGCCCAGCGCCGCCGGATGATCGACGAGGGCAACGCCCCCGATGAGGTCAAGCGGGTCGAACGGCTGAAACTGACCGCGCTGCTTGCCGTCTGCGAAACCCCGGAATGCCGCCGGCGGGCCATCCTCGCGCATTTCGGCGAGCCGCATCCGGGCAGCTGCAACAACTGCGATACCTGCCTGTCGCCGGTCGAAACCTGGGATGGCTCCGACGCCGCCATCAAGGCGCTGGCCTGCGTTTACCGTACCGGCCAGCGCTTCGGCGCCGGGCACATCGTCGACGTGCTCCTGGGCAAGGTCACCGACAAGGTCACCCAGTTCAGCCACCAGGACCAGCCGGTGTTCGGGCAGGGAAAGGATATGGATCAGCGCTCCTGGCAATCGGTGATCCGCCAGCTCACCGCCATGGGGCTGATCACGGTCGATCATTCCTTCGGGGCGCTGCACCTCGGCGAAGGCTCGCGCGAAGTGTTCCGCGGCGAGCGCAAGATTACCCTCCGCCGCGATCGCCCGCGGCGGGCCACCGAAACCCGCCGCGCCCTGCAGAACGCCGTGCAGTTGCCGCCGGCCGCTCAATCGCTGTTCGAAGCCCTGCGCTCCGAACGGGCCGCCCTCGCCAAATCCCAGGGCGTGCCGCCCTACGTGGTGTTCCACGACACGACGCTGCGCGCCATGGCGCTGGAACGCCCCCAGACCATGGCGGAGCTGGGGACGATCAACGGCATCGGGGAGAGCAAGCTGAAGCGCTATGGCGCGGAGTTCCTGGCGGTGCTGCGGGCGGCGGGGCCGGCTTAGGCAGACTGATAGAGACGGCCCCCTCCCACCCTCCCCCATGAAGGGGGAGGTGCCGCATCGCGTATTCGGCACGATCGAAGACCGGGCCTCGACTCTTCACCTCCCCCTTTATGGGGGAGGCCGGGAGGGGGCCGTCTCTATCAGTGGTCGCTCACGTCCCCCGCGGCTTGGCCCTTGCCGTTGCCGCCGCTTCCAACGGGCTTTCCGGCCAGTAATGCCGCGGGTAGCGGCCTTTCAGGTCCTTGGCCACATCCTTCCAGCTGCCGCGCCAGAAGCCCGGCAGGTCGCGGGTCGTCTGGATAGGGCGATGCGCCGGGCTCAGCAGCACCAGCAGCAGCGGCACCTTGCCGCCGGCGACGCTCGGATGCCGGTCGAGTCCGAACAATTCCTGCACCCGCACTTCGAGCGCCGGGCCGTTCTCCGCCCCATAGTCGATCGGCAACCGCGACCCTGAGGGCGCGTCGAAATGGCTGGGCAACAGCCGTTCGATCTCCTGCCGCCGCGTCCAGGGCAACACCCCCTCGAGCGCCGCGCCAAGGTCGTCGGCGCCGATTTCGCCGAGCGCGGTCTTGCCGGCGATGACAGGCACCAGCCAGCTCATGTCGGCGGAGAGCCCGGCATCCGACAGGTCCGGCCATGTCTCGCCCAGCGTTGCACGCAGATAGCTTGCCCGCTCCCGCAGGGCGTTTTGCTCTTTGGTCCACGGCAATACCTTGACGCCGAGCCCCGCGATCCCCTCAGCCAGCGCCGCCGCGGCCGCCTCAGGGTCAGTGATCGCCACTGGCGCTTCGTCCAGCCGCAATGCCCCCAGCCGCCGAGCCCGGCGTGCCCTGACACCCTTCGCGCCGCGGTCGAACGCCATCGCGACCTCGTCGATAATCTCGCCGGCGAACAGCTCCTCGATCGTCGACCGCTCGATCGCCGCCGCCGCCCGGATGCGCCCGGTGGCGGCCGCGCCGGTGATATCGGTCACCACCAGATAGGGTGCACTCGCCAGTGCATCGGTTTCCTCGAGGCTCGCCTGCCGCCCATTGGCCAGCCGGAAGCGGCCGCGCGCCCCGGCCTGCTGCGCCACCCGGTCGGGGTAGGCCCGCGCCAGGTGCCGTCCGACCTCGCCGCCCGAACCGGCATTGCCCACCATCCCGGCCCAGCGCCGCGCCAGCCCATGCGCTTCGTCCGCCCGCTTGCCGCGCTCCCGCCCGAAGCGCTCGAGCCGATGTGTCAGGTCGGTGCCGTCACCACCGAGACCGCGCTCGCCGAGCAGCACCGCCAGCTGCGCCGCCGTGAGCGCATCGTCTTCCTCCGCCGCGCGGTGGAGCATGTGCCCCAGCCGCGGGTGCAGCGGCAGCCGCGCCAGCGCCTTGCCCTCGGCGGTGATCCGCCCGCTCTCGTCCAGCGCTTCGAGCCCTTTCAGCAGGCCGATCGCTTCGGTCCATGCCGGCCCCGGCGGTGGATCGAGAAATTTGAGCTGGCCCGGATCGCTCACCCCCCAGCCGGCCAGATCGAGCGCCAGCCCGGAAAGGTCGGCCTCCAGCATTTCCGGCGCATCGAAGGCCATCAGCGCCGCGTTCTGCCCTTCACCCCATAGCCGGTAGCATACCCCGGGCTCGACACGCCCGGCGCGGCCCCGCCGCTGGTCGGCCGACGCGCGCGACACTTTTCGCGTTTCGAGCACCGACAGGCCGGTCGCCGGCTCATAGGCCGGTGCCCGTCGCAGGCCGCTATCGACGACGATCCGCACCCCCTCGATGGTCAGCGATGTCTCGGCGATCGAGGTTGCCAGCACCACCTTGCGCCGCCCGGCTCGCGCCGGCTGCACGGCGCGATCCTGTTCCTCCGGCGTCAGTTGCCCGTAAAGCGGCGCGATATCGACGTCACCGGGCACCCGCCCCGCCAACCGCTCCGCCACCCGCCCGATCTCCGCCTGACCGGGCAGGAACACCAGCGCCGAGCCCGGTTGCTCGCGCAGCGCTTCGAGCACCACGCTGGTCACCTGGTCCTCGATCCTGGCCAGCGGATCGCGGTCGCGCCACAGCGTCTCCACCGGAAACGCGCGGCCTTCGGACACCACCACCGGCGCGCCGTCGAGCAGCCCGGCGACCCGCGCCCCATCGATCGTCGCCGACATCACCAGGACCCGGAGGTCCTCGCGCAGCGCCGCTGCATCGAGCGCCAGCGCCAAGCCGAGGTCGGCATCGAGGCTCCGCTCATGGAACTCGTCGAACAGCACCGCGGCGATGCCGGTGAGTTCCGGATCGTCTAGGATCATCCGGGTGAACAACCCTTCGGTCACCACTTCGATGCGCGTGCGCTTCGACACCTTGGCGTCGAGCCTGACGCGATAGCCGACCACCCCGCCGACGTCGTCGTCGAGCGATTGCGCCATCCGCCGTGCCGCCGCTCGCGCCGCCAGCCGCCGTGGCTCCAGCATGACGATCCTGCCGTCACCGCGCCACGCTGCATCGAGCAGTGCCAGCGGCACCCGCGTCGTCTTGCCGGCGCCGGGTGGCGCCACCAGCACGGCATAAGGGCCAGCCGCCAGTGCGGCCAGCAGCCGGGGCAGGGCCTCATCGATCGGGAGCGGCGGCAGGTTCATGCCGCTTCAATCGGGGAAAAACGCAAGCGCCGCAAGTCCGGTGGGGGGTCAGCCCGCACCGGCCCATCGAGCTGAACTCAGCTGACGTTCTTCAGCATATCGAGCAGCGAGCCGTCGAAATCCTCGACCGGCGCAGCGGCGGGTACCGCACGTTTGGTGGTGGCGATCTCCGACCACCCGACCACCACCGTGATGCCCCCGACCTTGCGCTCGGCGACGTACCATGGCGTCAGCACTGTCGCGAACTGGGTCGCTGCACCACTCGTCGGGCTGGCAAACGTTCGCCGCGTCTTCACCGTCTGGCCCTTCAGCGCCGCCTCGTACTCGGCGATCTGCTCGGCCGGCGTCTCGGGGAACAGTTGCGCGATGGTCTTGCCGATCACCTCGCGCCGCTCGACGAAGCGGTGCGCCTTCAACCAATAGAGCGAGCAGTCGAGCACCCGAAGCTTGTCATCCAGCACCGCGATCGGCGCCGGCATGTCGCCGACCAGGTCCTGCACCAGCTTCAGCCGGCCCTGCACCTGCAGCTCGCGCTCCATCTCCGCCGTCACGTCACGGCTGGCGCCGAACAGTTCGATCACCCGTCCGTCGCGCACCCGGAGGTCGGCGATCGACTCGATCATCCTGAGTCCGCCATCGCGTCGCTCGATCCGCAGCCGGCAGCGAAAGCCACGCCGGTCCTGCAGCGCCTGTGCGATCAGCGTCAGCAGCTTGCCGCGATCCTCGGCGACATAAAGCTTTACCAGATCCTGCAGCGGCACCGGACTATCCGGCCCGAGGCCGTAGATTTCCGCCACGCGCGCCGACAGCACCACGGTGCCTGGAAAGATCACCTTCCACTGCCCATAGCCCTCGTGCAGTTCGTACAGCTGCAGGGCGCGATCAGCATCGGTGAGCGCCGGAGTCGGTTCCACCTGGGCAAGCGATTCCGACGGCGTGGCGATCAACTGCTTGTCGAACATCGGGTCCGTTACGGGGCAGGAGGCGGGGTTGTCGCGAACGCTAACCGCAGCCGGGTTAAGTATTGGTGTGTATCAGCCGTGCCGCTGCCGGCGTTCGCTGGCGCGTGAGGTGACCAGTCCCGCCTTGGCCAGGGCGCGCGCCTCCGCCCGTGGCAGAGGCGCACTGAACAGATAACCCTGCGCCTCGTTGCAGCCTTCCGCCCTCAGCATCAGCAGTTGCTCCCAGCTCTCGACGCCTTCAGCCGTCACACGCGTCTTCAGCGAGCGGCCGAGCCCGATAATGGCGCGAACGATCGCCGCCGAGTCCTCCGCCCCCGGCAGATCGGCGACGAAAGAGCGGTCTATCTTGATCTTGTCGAAGCCAAAACGCCTGAGATAGCTCAGCGATGAGTAGCCGGTGCCGAAATCGTCGAGCGCAACCCGGATCCCCATCCGGTGCAGTTCCTCGAGCGAGGCCAATGCTTCGGCGCTCTCGTCGAACAGCACCGACTCGGTAATCTCGAGCTCCAGCCGGGCCGGTGCCAGCCCGGTCTCGGCCAGCGCATCGCTGACGGTGCGCACCACGGCGCGATTGCGGAACTGCGCCGGCGACAGGTTCACCGCCAGCGACAGGCCGTGGGGCCAATGAGTCGCCTCCCTGCAGGCTTCGCGCAACACGAAGGCGCCGATCGCGTCGATCAGCCCGCTCTCCTCGGCCAGGGGGATGAACACCATCGGCGATACCGAGCCATGCGCGGCGCACTCCCAGCGCAGCAACGCCTCGAAACCGACCAGCCGGTTGCTGCCGATATCGATCTGCGGCTGGTAGACCACCGACAACTCGCCCCGACCCAGCGCCAGCGACAGGTCGCGCTTCATCTCGCGCCGCTCGCGCAGCGCCTGGTCCATGGCCGGCTCGAAAAAGCGGAAATCGCGGCCCTTGTCGCTCTTCACCCGATAGAGCGCCACATCGGCATATTGCAGGAGGCTCTCGGTGCTGAGCCCGTCGCGCGGCGCGATGGCAATGCCGATGCTGGCGCCGATGCTCACCGTTTCGCCGTCGATCTCGAACGGAATGGCCAGCGCCGCGAGGATCGCCTGCGCCGTACTTGCCGCCTCCTCCGGCCGCTCCACCGGCATCAGCACCGCGAACTCGTCGCCCCCGAGCCGGGCCACCAGGTCGCGCTTGCTGGCGCACCGGTTGAGCCGGCCTGCCACCTCGCGCAACAGCATATCGCCGGCCAGGTGCCCGAGCGTGTCGTTCACCAGCTTGAAATCATCGAGATCGATCGACAGCACGGCCAAGGTCTTCGTGGCGTTCAGCCCGAGCAGTGCCGCGTCCATCCCCTCCTGGAACTGCATCCGGTTGGGCAGCCCCGTCAGCGTGTCGTGCCGTGCCAGATACTCGAGCCGTTTGGCCCCGGCCACCACCTCGGCCTCGTTCTGCTTGGCCTCGGTCACGTCGCGCGACAGCGCCAGCAGCCGCGTCACGCTGCCGTCGGCGCTGACGATCGGCGACAGGCTGATATCCCACCAGCGCGCCTTGCCTTTGGCCGTCGGCCCGAACAGCGTATGGCGCACCGTCTGGCCCTGCTGCGCTGCCGCGATCGCCGCGCGGATCGCCGCGCGCTGGTCTTTCGGCCAGAACTGCTCGAACGGCAGCCCTCGGATCGCCTCGAAGTCTTCGACCTCCATGATGCGGATGCCCGGGCCATTCATGAAGATCAGGCGGCCGGCGCCGTCCAGCACCTCGATCGCCATGGTGCTGGCCTCGAGAATCGAGCGGGCGAACTCCTCGCTTTCGCGCAAAGCCGCCTCCGCCACCCGCCGGTCGTGGATATCCTCGAGCGTGCCGTACCAGCGCACGATCGCACCGGTCTTGTCACGACGGGCTGCCGCCCGCGCCCGCATCCAGCGATAGTCGCCGTTCTTCAGCCGGATACGATAGGCGATATCCAGCGGCTCGCCGCTGTTGAGCGATCGCGTCCAGTCGGCAATTGTGGGCCCCAGATCCTCCGGATGCACGACGCTGGCCCAGCCCTGGCCGAGCGTCTGCTCGGCGTTGAGTTCGACCATTTCGAGCCAGCGCGGCCCGAACTCGATGATGTTGCCCTCAGGGTCGGCCAGCCACATGACCTCGGGATTGAGGTCGACGGCGGTGCGATAGTGATCCTCGCTTTCGCGCAGCGCCCGCTCGGCCAGTGCCGTGCGTGTCACGTCCTGGACGATCACCTGCACTTCGTTCGGCCCGAGCGGGAAATGCGCGGCGGTGTATTCGCGCACCGCCTGACCCAGCGGCAGGCCGCGAAAGCGGAACGAACCGGATTTGCCGCTGCGCACCGCGGCATGCAGGCGCCGTCGCACCTTGGCGCGATCCGACGCGTGGAGCCTGATCAGCATCTGGCCCAGCGGTACGCCCTGGTCGAGCGCTTCGCCGCGACTGGTGGTGGCGGAGTGGTGGACCCGGTCGGTCAGCGCGTGCCAGGTCCATACCGAAATGCCGGTGGCGCTGCCAATCAGCCGCAGCGTTTCGGCCGCGGCTTCGGCAGGCGGCGTGCCCCTCGACACAGTGCCACTGTTGCGCATGCGATCCTCAACCTCACGAGGATGCTACGCAGCCGAAACGCGCCAAAACATTAATTGCATTATGCAGATGGCGGCGAATGCTCGCCGCCGTGATGACAACTGTGCCTGTGGTTAAGGTTCGCTGAACACGGAGACAGGCAGAAACGGCCCGCGACGGGCCGCCTCGTTGGGGATCAGCGCATTCCACTCGCTCAGGCCCATTCGCCCTTGCGCATCACCGGCACTTTGGAGCCGTCGGCCTTGATGCCGTCGATGTCGATCTTGTCCGAGCCGATCATCCAGTCGATGTGGATCAGGCTCTTGTTGCCGCCGCGCTTGGCGATCTCATCAGGGCTCATCTTGGTGCCGTTGATGAAGCAATCGGCATAGCACTGGCCGAGCGCGATGTGGCTGGCGGCATTTTCGTCGAACAGCGTGTTGTAGAACAGCACCCCGCTTTTGCTGATCGGCGACGAGTGCGGCACCAAGGCCACTTCACCCAGCCGGCGCGAGCCCTCATCGGTATCGAGCACCTTCTGCAACACCGCCTCGCCCTTCGATGCCTTGGCCTCGACGATCCGGCCGCCCTCGAACTTCACCTCGATATCGGCGATCAGCGTACCGTTATGGCTGAGCGGCTTGGTGGAACGGACATAACCCTCGACGCGCTGGCTGTGCGGGGTTGTGAACACTTCCTCGGTCGGAATGTTCGGGTTGCAGGTGATGCCGTTCTTGGCCTCCGAGGCGCCGCCCTTCCAGCGGTGCTCGTCGGCGAGCCCAATCGTCAGGTCGGTGCCCGGCCCGACATAGTGGAGCGAGGCGAACTGCTGGCCGTTGAGCCAGGTCCAGCGCTCCTTGAGCTTGGCGTTATGCGCCTTCCAGGCGCCGATCGGATCCTCGACGTCGACCCGGCTTGCAGCAAAGATCGCGTCGGCGAGCTTTTTCACCGCCACTTCTTCCGGATCGTCGGGGAACACCAGCTTGGCCCAGGCCGCGTTGGGGTAGGAGACGATGTTCCAGTTGATGTCGAAGCCGGTGATCTTTTCCAGCGCCGGCTTGTAGGCCATCGAGGTGGCGCGGTTGGCGCGCGCCACCTTGGCCGGATCCTCGCCCGCCAGCATCATCGGGTTGTCGCCCGAAATGGCGAGCCGCGCCGCGTTGCCGTCGAACGCCTTGGCCATGCCCTCGAACAGCCATCCCGGCGCCTTGTCGAAGCTGGCGTCAGCAGCATAGCGATAGCGATTGAGGGTGATCTCCTCGTCCGAAAAGATCGGCTGCACGATCCCGGCGCCGGCCTTGTAGGCATGCTCGGCGATCTTGCGGACCAGCGGCAGCGCCGCCATCGGCGCGGTCAGGACCAGGTCCTGCCCGGGCTGGAGCTGAAGTCCCACCTTGATCGCCACTTCCGCGAGCTTGTCGAGTTTGACCGGATCGATTGGGTTAGTACCCTGAGCCATTGGAAAACCTTCGCAAAAACAGACGCGAGAGGCATACCCCTCACGTCGGCCCGCTTCAAGGCAGCCAGATGCCGTAACTCGTCATCGCCGCGTTCGATCTCGGTCCCGATCCCAAGCAGCCACGCCCGCCGCGTCGCCAGCCGCTCTACCGACTCCTCGCTGCTCCAATCCACGCCCATTCGCGTCCAGTCCATGACCATCTCCTGTGGTTGTCACGGGATGGTCGACGGGGAGTTGGGGGATTCGACATTTCGGGCTTTGAGCGCTTGGCTACCCCTCACCCCCACCCTCTCCCCAAAGGGGCGAGGGGGCGATGTGGCGCCGCCCGTGCAAAGTGCGTCTCCTCGCCCCTCTCAGTATACCTCCGGCACATAGAGCTCCGGCTTCACCGCGTGGCGTACATAGTCGGCGTGGCGCACGCGGGCCGGCAGTTCCACCTCCTGCTTGGGCACATCCTCGTAGTTCACCTGGCTCAAGAGGTGGGAGATCATGTTCAGTCGCGCCCGCTTCTTGTCCACCGCCTGCACCACCCACCACGGCGCTTCGTCCGTATGGGTGCGGTCGAACATCTCTTCCTTGGCGCGGGTATAGTCTTCCCAGTGTACGCGGCTCTCGAGGTCCATGGGGCTCAGCTTCCACTGCTTCAGCGGGTCGTGGATGCGCATCTTGAAGCGGAATTCCTGCTCCTCGTCGGTGATCGAGAACCAATACTTGACGAGGACGATGCCCGAGCGGACCAGCATGCGCTCGAAGTCCGGTACGGTCTGGAAGAACTCTTCCAACTGCTCCGGGTTGCAGAAGCCCATCACCCGCTCGACGCCGGCGCGGTTGTACCAGGAGCGGTCGAACAGCACCATTTCACCGGCCGACGGCAGATGCGGTACGTAGCGCTGGAAGTACCATTGGCCCTGTTCCTTGTTGGTGGGGGCCGGCAGCGCCACCACCCGGCAGGTGCGCGGGTTCAGCCGCTGCGTCACCCGCTTGATCGCGCCGCCCTTGCCGGCTGAATCGCGACCTTCGAAGATCACCAGCATCTTCAATTTCTTGTACTGCACCCAGTCCTGCAGCTTCACCAGTTCGTGCTGCAGCCGGAACAGTTCGCGGAAGTAGACCTTGCGGTCGATCGTCTCATCGGCCGGGCCGGACATGCCTTCGGCAACCAGCTCATCGAGCCGGTCGTCCTCCATCTGCATTTCCAGTTCTTCGTCGAAATCGTCGGCGATCGCCTGCTTGATCCGCTCGAGTTCGGCCGGGGTCTTGGTTTCCGAAGTCTTGGCTTCGTGATCGTTCATTTGGACGCACCCATGAATTGCTCGCGGGGAGGGGTGCCCGTTCCATATGAACCTATTGTGACCGTATGCCGTGTCGGCGCTCTCGCGCCGACACGGCATACCCATCGCTATGAGTTCGGAAACAGCGGAACCTCACACTCGATGTCATCCCGGCGAAGGCCGGGACCCATCCTGAGATGTGTCGACTCTTGCGCAAGTCCCTCATCATCTCAGGATGGGCCCCGGCCTGCGCCGGGGTGACACCGCGGGTGGGGTGATATCCAGCTCTCCCACAACTGGTGCAGACCGATCATGCGCCGATCCGGCGCGAAGCAACTACGCCTCGGCGACGCCCGCCAGCCGCAACCCGTCGAGGATCGCCTGGGTGCGCGACGGATCCTTCTGCGGCTGCGCCGCCCAGACCTGGGCGATGGTCACGCCGGGCGACAGCCGCTTCAGCGTCGCAAGATGTCGCTTGGCTTCGTCCATCCGTCCCAGGTGTGCATTGGCGGCGACCAGCATCCAGTAGGTGCATACATAACTCGGGTTGGCCGACACCGAACGCTTGGCCCAGACCAGCGCCTCTTCGTAGTTCCCCTTGATCATCTGCGCATGCGAGATCGCCGTCAGCGGCCAGTGGGCGCCATCGAGGCTGGGGCTGAGCCGGATGGCGTGCTCGCTGAAGGCGATCGCGTCGTCGACGTTACCGATATGGAGGTGGGTGATCCCGGCAAAGATCATCACTGTCAGGTTGTTGGGGTTGGCTTCCACCGCGCGTTGCGTCAGCACCAGCCCACGATCGTAATCGCGCAGGTTATGGATCAGCATCATCGAGCTCAGCGACAGCGCCACCGCGTCATCGCGCGCATTGGCCAGCGCCCGCTCCACCAGTTCGATGCCATGCGCCGTGTCGTCCTCGCCGATCGCCGGCCAGCCCATGGTCGCGCGGTGCAGCATGGCGTTGCCGGCATAGACGAGGAAAGTCGGGTTGTTCGGCTCGAGTTCGATGGCCCTGAGCAGCAATGCAATCGCTTCGGCATTTGCATCGCGCGTCTGCGACAGGTGCATAGGCAGGGCGCGGAGGTAGAGGTCGTACGCCTCGACGCTGTCCGGCCGCTCGCGCCGCGAGCGCTCGATCTCGGCCCAGCGGATGGTCGGCTCGGCCACCGAGGCAACCTTCAGCGTGATCTGGTCCTGGAACTCGAACACGTCGTCGAGCTTGCCGTCGAACTTGTCGGCCCACAGGTGCGCGCCGGTCATCGCGTCGACCAGCTGTGCGGTGATGCGCAGCCGGTCGCGGGCCTTGCGCACGCTGCCCTCGAGCACGTAGCGCACCCCCAATTCGCGCCCCACCTGCCGCACATCGACCGCGCGGCCCTTGTAGACGAAGCTCGAATTGCGGGCGACCACCGCGAAATCGCGGAAGCGGCTCAAGGCGGTGATGATGTCTTCCACCACCCCGTCGGCGAAATACTCCTGTTCGTTATCACCGCCCATATTGTCGAACGGCAGCACGGCGACCGTCGGCCGCCGCGGCGTTACCGGACCGAACTCCGGTGACTTGGTACTTCGGCCGGTGCCGGTTACCACCTCGAACACCCGCACCGGCCGGGCGATGTTCTTCAGTTCGCGCTCGCCCAGGTCGCGGAAACCGGTCTTCATCCGGTCGCGGACTTCCTCGAACACCTTGCCGGAGACATAGACGCCGCCGGGCTCGCCGATCTGCTGCAGCCGCGCCGCGACGTTGATGCCGTCGCCATAGATGTGGGAATCGTCATGCACCACATCGCCCTGGTTGACGCCGACGCGGAACACCAGCCGCTTGTTGACGGGCACCTCAGCGTTCCGCTCGGCCATCAGCGCCTGCATGGCCACGGCGGCTTCAACGGCTGAGACCGTGCTGGAGAATTCCGCCACGATGCCGTCGCCGGCAAGGTCGACCACACGACCGCCATGCCGCTGCAGCAGCTGGAGCACGGCGGTCTGGTGTCCCTTCAGCGCAGCGACGGTGCCGGATTCGTCAGCGCCCACCAGGGCGCTGTATCCCGCTACGTCCGCACACAACACCGCCGCCAGGCGGCGCGACAAAACATGTTCCATTTCCGCTTCCTAGGCGGAGTCACCGCGCCCTGTCTCAGGGTAAAGCGTGGCGTTGTTACTTGGAAGTGGAAACGTAAGCTCACTCTGCTTTCGGGATGAGCCGAAAATCCGGGAGATCCCGCAATCCGAGCTCCGGTCCGGCCGGCGAATAGACCACGAAAAGCTGCATCGGTACGCTCCCGGTGTTGAGCGTCGAATGGAATCGGTCCTCCGGCACGAACACCGTGCATCCGGGGCCGACCTTCTGCACCACCGGCACGCCCTCTGGCGTCTCGACCATCTGTTCGCCCTCGCCCGAGATCACGAAGATGATCTCCTCGGCGCCCGGATGGTTGTGCCGGCTATGCCCCTGGCCCGGCGGCAGATCCACCACCCCGCCCGAGAACCGCTTCGCGCCGTTCACCTCCGGTGCCACCGTCAGCGCCAGCTTTCCCCAATCGAACCCGAACGCGCTGACATCGCGCGGATAGACGAAATTGTTCTCGGTCATCTTTTTTTCTCCTCTGAATTTCGCCACTCCGGCGCGGGCTGACCCCCACCCTTGATCCCTCCCCGCAAGGGGGAGGGAGACGCAAGCTGAGATGCTGGTGTGAGGGTCTCCCTCCCCCTTGCGGGGAGGGGACAGGGGTGGGGGTCCACAGCCACCAGCCACAGCAGCCTCACGCCCCCGTCCGCAACCCCTTGAACCCCTCGACCTGCGCCTTGATTGCCACCTCGACCGGCAGCCGCTCCATTGAGCTCGCGCCGTAGAATCCGTGGCAGCCTTTCACCCGGTCGAGGATGAACTTCGCATCGTCGGGCATCGAGATCGGCCCGCCATGGCAGAGGACGATGACGTCATCCCGCACGCCGCGCGCAGCCGCCGCGATCGCCTCGATCTCGCTCGCGCACTGCTCCAGCGATTTCGCTGCCGTCGCGCCGATCGCCCCGCCGGTTGTCACCCCCATATGGGCGACGATGATGTCGGCCCCCGCCTTGGTCATCGCCACCGCTTCGTCCGGGTTGAACACGTAGGGCGTGGTGAGGAGGTCCAGTTTGTGCGCCTCGGCGATCATCTCGACCTCGAGGCCATAACCCATGCCGGTCTCCTCGAAGCTGACCCGCATCACCCCGTCGAACAGCCCGATGGTCGGAAAGTTCTGCACCCCCGAAAACCCCAGGGCTTTGAGCTCGGCGAGGAACTGCGGCATCAGTACGAACGGGTCGGTGCCGTTCACCCCCGCCAGCACCGGGGTGCGCTTCACCACCGGCAGCACCTCGCGCGCCATTTCCTTGACGATGTCGTTGGCGTTGCCGTAGGCGAGCAAACCGGCTGCCGAGCCGCGTCCGGCCATGCGGTAGCGCCCCGAATTGTAGATGATGATCAGGTCGATGCCGCCGGCTTCTTCGGCCTTGGCCGAAATGCCGGTACCGGCTCCGCCGCCCACGATCGGCTGGCCGCGAGCCACCATGTCATGGAATTTCCTGAGGATTTCGGCGCGCGCGATGGCAGCCATGCTGTCTCCCGAGAGGTTGCTATGAGGTGATTTCGTGAAAGGCGCGCACGGCGGCCTCGGCAAAGCTGGGGTCGTTGATGTGGCAGTCGAGTCGGACCAACTGCCGCTCGGCACCCCACTGCACGGTTCGCTCGATGGCATCGAACAGTTCGGCATCGGCCTCCGCATCGCGGAACGCCCCGCCCTCGATATCGAGCGCCGAGACACCACGCAGCGGCAGCAGGAAGCGCACGGGTCCGGTTGCGGCATTGAGCTTGCCGCCGATCCATTCGCCGATCGCCCGGCACTCGTCGGCGGAGGTGCGCATCAGCGTCACGTTGGCATTGTGCGAATAGAGCAGGCGGTCGGCATAGTGTGGCGGCACGGTCTCCGGCGCCCAGAAGTTGACCGTGTCGCAGGCTCCGACCGAGCCGACATAGGGCACCGGCCGTCGCGCCAGGCAGTCGAAGCGCTCCGGCCCGGCCGGCAGTACGCCGCCCAGCAGATAGTCGCACACCTCGGTGGTGGTGATGTCGATCACTGCGCCGACCAGGCCGGAATCAACGAGCATTTCCATGGTCTTGCCGCCGGTGCCGGTGGCATGGAAGACCAGCGGTTCGACTGCCCCGGTCAGCAGTTCGACGATCTGCGTCACCGCCGGTGTCGTCACCCCGAACATGGTGAGCCCGACCGCCAGCTTGGTCGCCGGCTCCACCATTGTCGGGTTGGCGCTCATCGCCACCACGGCGAGCGCCGCGTTCGACAGGATAACACGCGATATCCGGTTCAGCCCGGCGAGGTCGGTGACCGACGGCATCATCACGATATCGCTGACCCCGACATAGGGCCCGACATCGCCCGAGGCGAGCGTGGAAACCATCACTTTGGGCAGGCCAATCGGCAGTTTCCGCATGCCGGCGGTAACGATCGAAGTGCCGCCGCCACCGCCGATGCCCACCATTCCACCAATGTCATCACGTGTTATGACAAACTGGCCGAACGCCGCCGCCATGCCGGCCACGGCGACCCCACGGTCGGTGCCCTCGAGCAATCCGGGCGGTCCGAACTTCGCGACGTCCGCCGCGCCGACTTCCGGCGGAATGGTCGGCGCGCGGATTCCCACATCGACCACCAGCGGATCGGCGCCCAGCGCCCGGATTTTCTCGGCGAGGAAGGCCAGTTCCTCGCCCTTGGTGTCGGCAGTGCCGACCACGTAGATGCGCTTCATCGCACCCCTCCCGACACCGTTCGGGTTGTCCCCGCCGGTGCTCTCGCCGCCTTGTCATGGCAGAGGCCCGCCGCCATTGCAAAGCATTTTGAGATGTGCGTATCATTTCGACATGGACGTCTCACGACCCGACGAGCAGCAGGTTTCCGAGCCGAAGGGCGCCAGGGCGCGCACCCGCAAACTCATGCTCGAAACCGCCATCGCCTTGATGCAGCAGGGCCAGACGCCCTCGGTCAGCGATGTGGCGGAAGCCGCTCAGGTGTCGCGCGCCACCGCCTACCGCTACTTCCCGAGCCAGGCGGCCCTGGTCCACGCCGTGGTCGACGAGGGCCTGGGGCCGATCCTCAACTGGCAGAGCGCCAGCGACGATCCCGAGACCCGCGTCCTCGACCTGCTGGCGCTCACCATGCCGCGCGTCGCCGAATTCGAGGCGACTTTCAAGGCGGCGCTCAAGCTGTCGCTCGAGCAGTGGGCGCAGCGACGCGCCGGCACGCTTGGTGCCGAGCCGCCGTTCAAGCGCGGCCATCGCGTCGAGTTGCTGCAAATGGCGATAGCGCCACTCAAGAATAAATTGCCAGAGGTTAAGTTCCAGCGCCTGGCGAAAGCCCTGTCGCTGGTCTACGGCCTTGAAGTTCTTATTGTTCTCAAAGACTTGTGGGGACTGGAGTTCGAAGAAACTACCGAGATCGCCACCTGGGCGGCCGCCGCGCTAGTCCGCGCGGCGGTAGCCGAGGCTGCTGTCTGAGCGAACGTGGGAAACTATTTTCCTTCTGACGGTCATGACTTGCGAAAATGCTAGCATGTTAGCTTGACGAGGCCGACGAAACGTTGAAATTGTAGGGCTGACGTACGTCGATCAAGGAGGAGGATCAAGTGCGACGGGCGCTGAGGGGCGCCGCAGCCGGTTACCGCGCGAGGCCTTGGGAGAGGCTGCCGTTGTGGTCCCGGCGATGAGGGACATTTTCCGCACGTCGCGAGAGAACGGCCGGCCGCCGAAGCTTGGGAGAGCTTTTGGCCGGTTCGCTGCTGTGAAGGCCCCCGGCAAGGAGGAGGGGCTTCGGTCGGTGCCGCAAACTGCCGGCCGTCGGAAGCGCTAGAGGGAGGACCATAATGCGCACTGCTACCAAGGGCATACTGGCCGGTTTGGGCCTGATGCTTGCGTCGAGCACGTCTGTGCTCGCGCAGGAACTGACGATCCTTTGGGCCGAATGGGATCCGGCCAACTACCTGCAGGAACTGGTCAACGACTACCAGGCAGAAACCGGCGTCACCGTCACCGTCGAGACGGTGCCGTGGCCCGATTTCCAGACCAAGGCGTTCACCGAGTTCAACGCCCAGGGTTCGGCCTACGACCTCGTGGTTGGCGACAGCCAGTGGCTGGGTGCCGGCTCGACCGGTGGCCACTACGTCGACCTCACCGAGTTCGTCAAAACTCACGACCTCACCACCAAGATGGCTCCGGCCACCATGCAGTTCTATTCGGAGTATCCGGGTGGATCGGGTACCTATTGGTCGGTGCCGCTCGAGGGCGATGCCGTTGGCTGGGCCTACCGCAAGGACTGGTTCGAAGATCCCACCGAGATGGCCAACTTCAAGGCCAAGTACGGCTACGATCTCGGCGTACCGAAGGACCTCAAGCAACTCGTCGATATCGCCGAGTTCTTCCACCGACCGGCCGAAAACCGCTACGGCGCGGCCGTCTATACGCAGGTCCCCGGCGACGCCATCACCATGGGCGCCGAGACCTTCATCTTCTCCTATGGTGGGTCGCTCGGTGACTACGCCAACTACAAGGTCACGGGTCTGCTGAACTCGAAGGAGTCGGCCGAGGGCCTCGAGGACTACAAGAAGCTCTATACCTACGGCCCTCCGGGCTGGGGCAATGCCTTCTTTGCCGAAGTGAACACGGCAATCGCGCAGGGCCAGGTCGCGATGGGGATGAACTTCTTCGCGTTCTTCCCGTCGCTGCTCAATGAGGCGACCAATCCGCAGGCCAAGAATATGGGCTTCTTTGCCAACCCGCCCGGCCCGCGTGGTGACGACTTCGCCGCTCTGGGCGGCCAGGGGATTTCGCTGGTCTCCTACAGCCAGAACAAGGACGAGGCGATGAAGTTCCTCGAGTGGCTGGTCAAGGACGAGACCCAGAAGAAGTGGGCCGAACTGGGCGGTTATACCGCTGCTGCGGCCATCCTCGAGTCGGACGAGTTCCAGAACGCAACGCCGTACAACAAGGCGTTCTTCGAGACCATGTTCAAGGTCCGCGATTTCTGGGCACTTCCCGAATATGCCGAGCTGCTCGACGAGGGCCAGCAGGGCTTCTACGACTATGTCGTGAACGGCAATGGCACCGCACAGGAGGCGCTCGACAAGCTCGCCGCGACCTGGGTCGAAAGCCTCAAGGCTGCCGGCTACCCTGCCGAGTAACCCAACGACTGCGACCCGGGGAGAGGGAGAACCTCCTCCCCGGGCCAATCTCTAATCGGGGGATCATGCATTGACGACCATGATGACGACGCTCAGCCCGACTTCGCGAGCGGCTACGCGCGGCTGGAGCGACATCACCATCAGGAACCTTTTCGTCATCCCGACGGTCGCGTTCCTCATCATTTTCAATGTCTTCCCGCTGCTCTATTCGCTGGGCTTCTCGTTCACCGATTTCCGTGCATCGAGCAAGGACGCCGCCAATTTTGTCGGCCTCAAGAACTACGCCGACATCCTGGCCGATCCGGTGATCTGGCGGAGCTTCGCCACTACGCTCTGGTATGTCATCGTCTCGGTGAGCGGGCAGTTCGTCGTCGGCTTCGGGCTGGCGCTGCTGCTCAATCGGCCGATCCCCGGCAAGGGGCTGCTGACCACTCTGCTGCTCTTGCCCATGATGCTCTCGCCGGTCGTAGTGGGGCTGTTCTGGAAGCTCATCTACGATCCGTCCTGGGGCATCCTGAACTACGCGCTGGGCCTGGGCAAAACCGCCTGGCTCACCGACGCGAACCTGGCGCTCTACGCTGTCGCCATCACCGATATCTGGATGTGGTCGCCCTTCGTCATGCTGCTCTCGCTCGCTGGCCTCAGCGCGGTGCCCAAGCACCTTTACGAAGCCGCCTCGATCGACCGCGCCAGCAAGCTCTACACCTTCTTTCGGGTCACGCTCCCACTGGTCGCGCCGATCCTGCTCATCGCCGTCATCTTCCGCACCATGGAGGCGTTCAAGACCTTCGACATTGCCTTCGTGATGACCGGCCAGCCGCAGGCGGAACTGATCTCGTCGCGCCTCTACAAGATGGCGTTCGCGCAGTGGCAGACGGGGCCGGCCTCGGCGCTCGCCTACATCGTGCTGATCATGGTGCTGTGCATCACCAACATCTACGTGAAATACCTCAACAAGGCCAAGGAGCGCTAGAATGGCTGTCGTTTCAACGCGCTCCGGACGACTGGGTAACCGCATTGCGATCGCTGTCGTGATCGTCGTCACGCTGATCTTCCTGTCCCCGATCTACTGGATCACGACGACGGCCTTCAAGCCGCTCGTGCAGGCCACGTCGGTGCCGCCCTCGGTTCTCTTCGAGCCCCAGATCACGCCGTTCGTGAAGCTGTTCACCAAGCGAGCCCAGTTGACCGCGCCCGTCGCTCCCGAGGTCTATGAGGCTGCGCCCTGGTGGGAGCGCCTGGTTCTCGACGGCGGCGAACGTCTCGCCCGCGACGGTAAGGGCGAAGTCGTCTTTTCCGCCTATCCGGATCGATTCATCAACTCGCTGATCGTCGCCATAACCTCGACCATACTTGCGGTGTCGATGGGCACGATCACTGCCTATGGCTTCTCGCGCTTCCGGGTGAAGGGCGAGGCGGACCTCCTGTTCTTCATCCTCTCGACGCGCATGCTGCCACCCATCGTGGTCGCCATCCCGATGTTCCTGATGTATCGGGCCGTCGGTCTCAACGACACCCATGTCGGACTGATCATTCTCTATACGGCGTTCAACGTGTCGTTTGCGGTCTGGCTGATGAAGGGGTTCATGGACGAGATCCCCAAGGAATACGAAGAGGCTGCGCTGGTCGACGGCTACACACGCATGCAGGCCTTCTTCAAGATCGTCCTCCCCGAGGCTGCCACGGGCATCGCAGCCACCGCGGTGTTCTGCTTCATCACCGCGTGGAACGAATATGCCTTCGCGCTCATCCTCACCAACCGCCGCGCGCAGACGGCGCCGCCCTTCATCCCGAGCCAGATCGGCACGGGTCTGCAGGACTGGACCGTCATCGCCGCCGGTACGGTGCTGTTCCTGATCCCGGTCGCGATCTTCACCTTCCTTCTGCGCAACCACCTGCTGCGCGGCATGAGCTTCGGAGCGATCCGCAAATGACGCTTGGAGAAACCAAGGCCGAGCGCCACAAGAAACAGGCGTTTCGGCGCTTCAACGCCCGTGTCCTCGAACCCGGCTCGATGGCCTTCATGCTGCTGGGGATACTGTTCCTGTGCCAGCCCTGGGTCGAATTCCTTCACCAGTACTCCGTCCTCGTCATGCTGATCGGCCTCATCGGCTTCAACGTCGCCGTGCATATCCCACCGCCGGACGGTCCCGAGGTTGACGAGGACGATACGGGCCCGGTCTCCATCTCGGCCACCGTCAAGGGGCATCCACATGGCTGAGATTGAACTTCGCCATATCGACAAGCATTTCGGACCGGTTCACGTCATTCGCGATGTCAACCTCACCGTCAAGGATCGCGAGTTCGTCGTTTTCCTTGGTCCCTCAGGCTGCGGCAAGACCACGACGCTGCGCGCCATCGCCGGGCTCGAGGAAATCGACTCGGGCGATATCCTGCTCGACGGCAAGCCGATCCAGAACCTCAGCGCCGCTGATCGCGACATCGCCTTCGTGTTCCAGAACTATGCGCTCTATCCGCATTTCACCGTCTACGAGAACCTCGCTTTCCCGCTGCGCGCCGTCGGCACCAGCAAGGACGAAGTCGATCGAACCGTGCGCTCGGTCGGCAAATCCCTGGGCATCGGCCACATGCTCAATGCACGCCCTTCGTCGTTGTCGGGCGGCGACATGCAGCGCGTCGCCATCGGCCGCGCCCTGGTGCGTCGGCCCAAGGCCCTGTTGCTCGACGAGCCGATCGGTTCGCTCGACGCCAAGCTGCGCGAGACCATGCGTGTCGAACTCAAGCGCCTGCATTTCGAGAACGGCTCCACCTCCATCTACGTGACCCACGACCAGGTCGAGGCCATGTCGCTCGCCGACCGCATCGTCGTGATGAATGAAGGCGTCCTGCAGCAGGTCGGCACGCCGACCGAGGTCTATCTGTATCCGGCCAATCTGTTCGTGGCGCAGTTCATCGGCTCACCCATCATGAACATTGCCCCCACCAGGGTCAGCGAGGCCGACGGCAGCGCCCGGATCGCTCTCGACAGCGCCAGCTTCGAGTTGCCGCGCGAACTGCTCGGCATGCTGCAGCGGAAAAAGGCCGGCACCGATCTCTCGCTCGGCGTGCGCCCCGAAGGTGTGCTGCTCAGCCGCGACAGCAAGGCGGGCTACCAGCCAGCCGAAGCTCACATTATTCAGCCCTTCGGCAGCTTCGACATCGTCGATCTCAAGCTCGGCGAAAAAACCCTACGGGCCCGCACCACGTCGGGCTTCGTGGCCAAGGCCGGCACCCAGGTCTGGGCTCGGCTTGACCCGTCGCAGGTGCATTTCTTCGATACCAGATCGGGCGCCTCGCTCGACATCCGGCTGGCGCGTGACGAGGACGCTTCGCGAGACGATCCTGCCCCGATCACGCGACAAAAAGTGGAGCTCTAGGCGACCGACATGGCACGTATCCGTCTCGATAAAGTCTCCAAGCAGTTCGGTGTGCATGCCGCCGTCTCCGACCTCAGCATCGATGTGGCCGATGGCGAATTCTTCGTCCTGCTCGGCCCCACCGGCGCCGGCAAGACGACGACGCTGCGCATGATCGCCGGGCTCGAAAAGCCCAGCGCCGGTAGCATCTACATCGACGACGACAACGTCGATGCCTGGGGTCCCGCCGAGCGCGACGTTGCCCTTGTCCTGCAGCAATATTCGCTCTATCCGCGCCTCTCGGTGCGCGACAACCTGGCCTTCCCGTTGCGCTCGAATGTGCGCAAGATGAGCCAGCCCGACATCGACCGGCGCATCGATTACGCTTCGAAAACCCTGCGCATCACCCACCTGCTCGATCGCAAGACTGACCGGCTCAGCGGCGGCGAGATGCAGCGCGTCTCGATCGGCCGCGCCATCGTGCGCGAACCCAAGGTGTTCCTGATGGACGAGCCGCTGTCGGCGCTCGATGCCAAGCTGCGCGAGTCGCTGCGTTCCGAACTCAAGGACCTGCAGATGCGGCTCGGCGCCACCTTCATCTTCGTCACCCACGACCAGGTCGAGGCGATGACCATGGGCGACCGCATCGCGGTGCTCAACAAAGGCAAGGTCGTCCAGGTCGGCACGCCGCGCGACGTCTACACCAACCCGCGCGATACGTTCGTTGCAAGCTTTGTCGGCTCACCCGCCATCAACCTGCTGCCCGGCAGCCTCGCCGGCGACGTGGCGAGCGTGGCGCAGGCGTTTCAGATGCCAATCCGACGCAGTGCTGCGGTCGAGGGGCCCGTCACCTTCGGGATCCGGCCCGAAGATGTCGAGGTTGCCGCCGGTGCGGCGAATGAGGCGCGCATCCACGACGTCGAAAACCACGGCATCGAAAAGATCGTCACCTTGCGCGTCGGCGACAACCTGATGCGCGCCGCCGTGCCGGCCCGCGTCGAGGTGAAGGTCGAAGAAGCCGTCCGCTTCAGCTGGAACCCCGACAAGGTGATGCTGTTCGACGCCAAGACCGGCCTGAACCTCCGGGGGCAGGCGGCGTGATGGGTATGTTGCTGGCCTCACCGACATCCGGGCTCCGCGCCCCCCTCCCCAACCCTCCCCGCAAGGGGGAGGGTGCCGGTCTGCGCTTGTGGCACCGTAGCGGCCATGGACTGGATCGGCACCTCCCCCTCGACGGGGGAGGTTGGGAGGGGGGGCGCCCCACGCACCAGCATTTCAGCAAGGCATAAGACCCCAGGGGAGGGGGACCATGGCATCCAACAACTACCCGAAACTGCACAACGCCATGTGGCCGGGCGTCGTCGGCAAGGGCACCGCCGACAGTGAGCCGGTAATCGCGCTCGATCGATTGCTCGAACTGACCGCCAACGCTCAGGTGGACGGACAGAAATTCGATGGCGTCGATCTGTGGCTCGCCGATCCGCATGTCTCGATCGACAGTTCCGCCGATCAAATCAAGCGGCTGGTTGACCACATAGGAAGCTATGGGCTGAAGGTCGGCTCGTATGTCGCGCCGATCTGGGGCCCCGCTGGCGGCGGATCGGCCATGGGCGATGAAGAGGATCGCAAGCGCTTTCTCGCAGCGATCACCAAAGCCTGTGCCATCGGAAAGCAGATGCGCGATCTGGGCATCCGGCCCAGTGGTCTCGTTCGAATGGATTCCTCGACGAGCGTCGAAGAATGGGACAAGGATCCGGTGGGCGGCACCAGACGCATCGCAGAGACCTTCCGCGAGGCAGCCAAGATTGCCATCGACCACGGCGAAGTTCTTGCGATCGAAGGCGAGATTTGTTGGGGCGGAATGCATTCCTGGCGCGAGAACGTCAGGGTCCTTGAAGAGGTCGGCATGCCAGGCGTCGTTGGCTACCAGGCCGACATGGCGCACTCGATGCTGTTTGTCCTGGGCGCAAATGCCGAGAAGGATCGGCTGCTTCCCCCCGACTATGACTGGTCCGATAAAGCGGCGCTGGACGTTGCCTACCACAAGGTCGCCGACGCGCTGCGTCCCTGGCTGCTCGATTTTCACGTCGCTCAGAATGATGGCACCACGTTTGGGTCGGGCACCCACGCCGTAACCGGCCGGCACGTCCCTGTCGACGACCCGAATGGCCGGCTCGATATCACCAAACATGCGGGCTACTGGCTTCGCGGCGAACACGGCAATGTCACTAAAGCCACCAGACATATTTGCTGGGACGGCTGCATTTTCCCCAATGCGGTGATGGAGCAGCAGGAGACCTGGAACAAGGTGCTCGGCGCGATGATCAAGGTCCGCGACGCCCACGGCTGGCGGGAATAGGCGGTCCGTTTTGCACGATCCCCGCCCCCTCCACGATGTCATCCCGGCAAAGGCCGGGACCCATCCTGAGGTGCTGCGCGGACCTTTGACATTTCCTCCCGCACCGGGTCATTCCCGCGAAAGCGGGAACCTCCGTTTGGGATATCTCGGCGCACACCAAAACAGAGGTTCCCGCTTTCGCGGGAATGACTGCGGTGGGTGTGGCCATCTTGCGTCAGGGACAGTGCAATGACCAAACAACTCAATATCGGCATGGTCGGCTACGGCTTCATGGCCCGCTGCCACTCGCATGCCTGGGCCTCCGTCAGCCATTTCTTCGATACCGGCTACCACCCGGTGCTCAAGGCGGTGGCGGCGCGCAACGACAGCAAGGTGCGTCGCTTCGCCGAGCAGTGGGGCTATGAGAGCGTCGAGCATGACTGGCGCGCCCTGATCGAGCGCCGCGACATCGACGCCATCGATATCTGCGTACCGAACGACCTGCATGCCGAGATCGCCATCGCTGCCGCCAATGCCGGCAAGATGGTGCTCACCGAAAAGCCGCTGGCCCGCACCGCCGCCGAAGGTCAGCCGATGGTCGATGCGGTGGAGAAGGCGGGCGTTCCCAATCTCGTCTGGTACAATTATCGCCGCGTCCCCGCCGTCACGCTGATCAAGCAGCTGGTCGATGAGGGCAAGCTCGGGCGCATCTTCCACTACCGCGCCAAGTTCCTGCAGGATTGGACCATCTCGCCGGACGTGCCGCAGGGCGGGCAGGGCACGTGGCGGCTCGACGTCGATGCCGCCGGCTCCGGCGTCACCGGCGATCTCCTGGCCCACTGTCTCGATAGCGCACTGTGGATCAACGGCGATATCGCCTCGCTCACCGCGATGACCGAGACCTTCGTCAAGGAGCGCACCCACGCCGACACCGGCAAGAAGCAGACCGTCGGCATCGACGATGCCGCCGCGGTGCTGACCCGTTTCGCCAACGGCGCGCTCGGCACCTTCGAATCCACCCGCTACGCCCGCGGCCACAAGGCGGCGTACACGCTTGAAATCAACGGCGAGGAGGGCTCGCTCGCCTGGGACCTGCACGACATGAACCGCGTGCAGTGGTTCGACCACTCGACCGAAGGCCGGCTGCGCGGCTGGACCAACATCCTCGTCACCGACGGCGACCACCCCTATCTGGGCAAGTGGTGGGTCCCCGGCCTCGTCATCGGCTTCGAACATAGCTTCACCCACACCGCCGCCGATTTCCTCGAGGGGCTCAAGACCGGGAAGCCGGCAGCCCCGACCTTCCGGGATGCGCTGGCGACCAACAAGCTCTGCGATGCGATCATTGCTTCGGGCAAGTCGGGGAACTGGGTGAATCTGTAAGGGCGGGAAAGGCCCCCTCACCCGCCGCTACGCGGCGACCTCTCCCCCCAGGGAGAGGTGGTGGATGGGCACAATCCCGCCGCAACTTCACCTCTCCCTTGGGGGAGAGGTCGGCCCGAAGGGCCGGGTGAGGGGGCCTTCCCCGCGATAGTGAGAACACCAATGAAACTCGGCTTCGACCTCCTGCTCTGGACCACCCACGTCACCGATGAGCACTGGCCCATCATCGAACGCCTGAAAGCCACCGGCTATGATGGCGTCGAAGTTCCGATGTTCGAGGGGACGCCCGACCACTACGAGAAGCTCGGTCGCCGGCTCCGTGATATCGGGCTTGAGGCCACCGGTGTCGGCGTCATGGCCGGCGGCAACGCGATCTCCCCCGACTACGCGCAGCGTGCCGGCGCCCTCGCGCATCTCCATTGGCTGACCGACTGCACCGCCGCGCTCGGCGGGGCCCTGGTCTGCGGCCCGTTCCACCAGCCGCTGGGGGAGTTCTCAGGCCGCGGTCCGACCGACGACGAGATCGCCTGGTGCGCCGACGTGCACAAGCAGGCGGCGCAGTATGCCGCGCGGCAGGGAGTGGCGCTTTCGGTCGAACCGCTCAACCGGTTCGAATGCTATTTCCTCAACACCATGGAGCAGGCCGCGAGCCTGGTGCGCCGGGTGGACGAGCCGAACTACGGCTATCTGTTCGACACCTTCCACACCAACATCGAGGAGAACGTGGTGCCGCCGCTGATCGCCTCGACCATTGCCCAGATCAACCACGTCCACATCACCGAGAACAATCGCGGCGTCCCCGGCGCCGGCCATATCGATTTCCAGTCGGTCTTCAATGCCCTGAAGCGGGCCGGCTATGACGGCTGGCTGACCATCGAAGCCTTCGGCTCGGCGCTGCCCGATCTTGCTGCGGCGACCAAGATCTGGCGGCCGCTGTTCGGCAATGAGGCGGAGGTCTACGAGAAGGGCTTCAAGCTGATGCGTGAGGGGTGGGATCGGGCGCGCTGACGGATAGAGATGGCCCCTTCCCGGCCTCCCCCATAAAGGGGAGGTGTCCCGCCGGTGCGTTTGGCACGACCGAAGACAGAGCCTCGACCCTTCACCTCCCCCTTTAAGGGGGAGGATTGGAGGGGGCCGTCTCTATCCGTCAGCACCTTCCCATAACCCCGTGTATCCCCTAACACTTCCGCCCGACTTACCGAGGAGGAAGTGTTTATGTCCAAGCTCAACCTGCTGTCCGGCTCCTATACCGGCCCGAATGGCGAAGGCCTGAAGCTGTTGAGCTTCGACACCGCCAGCGGCGACATCGAGCTCACTCGCAGCTTCCCCGGCACCCCCGACGTCTCCTGGATTGCCTTCGCGCCCACGACCCGCACGGTCTATGTCACCGACGAGATGGCCGAGAAAGCTGGCGCCTTTAGCCTCTCCGCCGACAACCGCACCGCCATCCCGCTCGGCTACCAGTCGACCGGCGCGAAATACCCCTGCTACCTTCGCATCAGCCCCAAGGGCACCAAGCTGGCGGTTGCCAATTACGGCGACGACTCGACGCCGGTGTTTTCGATCGATGCCGCGACCGGCGCGTTGAAAACCGACCCGACCGTGCTGCGCAGCGCGCATGCGCACGACAAGGGCCATGCCCACTGGACCCAGTGGTCCCCCGAGTCGGATCGGCTCTACACCGTCGATCTCGGCCACGACGAGGTGCGCAGCGTCCGCTACGAAGCCGGCAATTTCGTCGGCGGCCCCGAGACGGCGTTCGCGACGCCCAAAGGCGCCGGTCCCCGTCACCTGGCGTTCCACCCCAACGGCAAGTTCGCTTATCTGTTCACCGAATATGCCGAAACCGTCACCGCGCTGTCGCGCGAAGCGGGCGGCAAGCTCACGGAACTCAACACCCTCTCGGCACTTCCCGCCGACTTCAAGGGCACCTCCACCGGTGCGCACATCCAGATCAACGCCGCCGGCACCGTGGTCTATGTTTCGAACCGCGGCCACAACTCGATCACCGCCTTCGCCATCGCAACCGATGGCCGGATCAGCCTCAAGCAGAACATCTCCTGCGGCGGCAACTGGCCGCGCTTCTTCCTGCTGCTCGATAAGCACCTGATCGTCGCCAACCAGGAGAGCGAAGACCTCGTGGTGCTCGACGTGGCGGTGGACGGCACGCTGAGTGCGATGGGCAAGGTGTTCAAGCTGCAGAAGCCGGTGGCGCTGCTGCAGATCTAGGCTGGATTTCACAGTCGGGCATCTCCCCCTTGGCGGGGGAGAAAGCGAAAACCTGGGCTTAGCGGAGCTAAGTCCTTAGTTTTTTGCCAGAGAGGGGGCGCGGAGCCATTGTGCCTCCCACGATCCCCTCTCTTGCGATTTCTAAGGCTTAGCGAAGGGCTAAGCCCAAGAAACCGCTTTCTATCCCGCAAGGGGAGAGATGAAGAGAGATCGCGCCCCTCACCGCACCTTGTGCTGCATCTCCGGCAGGAACACCGTCAGCAGCCCGGCCAGCGGCATGAACGAGCAGAGCCAGAATACGTACTGGATGCCGGTCACGTCGGCCAAAGCCCCGAGCGCCGCCGCAGCAATGCCGCCGGCGCCGAAGGCGAAGCCGAAGAAGATCCCGGCGATCATCCCGACTCGGCCCGGCAGGAGTTCCTGCGCGAACACCACGATGGCCGAGAACGCCGACGAAAAGATCAGGCCGATCAGCACGGTCAGGATCACCGTCCAGGTGAGGTCGGCGTAGGGCAGGGCCAGCGTGAACGGCAGCACCCCGAGGATCGAGAACCAGATCACGAACTTGGCGCCGAACCGGTCGCCGATCGGCCCGCCGAGGAACACTCCGACGGCCGAGGCGCCGAGATAGACGAACAGCAGGAGCTGGGCGTCCTGCACTCCGACCTGGAATTTGTCGATCAAAAAGAACGTGTAATAGCTCGAAAGCCCCGCCATATAGGCGTTCTTGGTCAGCGTCAGCACCGTCAGCACGGTGAGCGCAATGGCGGTGGTGCGCCGGTCGAACAGCAGGGCGGTGCTCACCGGCGCCTTGCCGGCATTGGCCTTGCGATGCGCCGCGTACCACATGCCCACCCGGGTCAGGATAAAGATGCCGACCAGCGAGCCGGCGGCAAACCAGGCAACGCTCGATTGCCCGCGCGGCAACACGATGAAGGCGGCCAGCAGCGGTCCGATCGCCGAGCCGACATTGCCGCCCACCTGGAACAGCGATTGCGCGAGCCCGTGCCGCCCGCCCGAAGCGAGCCGCGCCACCCGCGAGCTCTCGGGGTGGAAGATCGCCGAGCCCAGCCCGACAAAGGCCGAGCCGAGCAGCAGCAGCCAGTAGCTTTGCGCGAACCCGAGGATCAGCAGTCCGATCAGGCTCGAGGCCATGCCGACCGGCAGCGAAAAGGGCAGGGGGCGCTTGTCGGTATACATGCCGATCGCCGGCTGCAGCAGCGACGCCGTGCACTGGAAGGTCAGCGTCAAGAGCCCTATCTGCACGTAGTCGAGACCGTAGCTCTCCTTGAGGATCGGGTAGATCGCCGACAGCAGCGATTGCATGGTGTCGTTGATCAGGTGGCAAACCGACACCGCGATGATGATCGAGAGCGTGGTCTTGCTGGCGATGGAAGTCGCCGGTGCCGAAGCTGTGGCCGTCAATTTGGGAATCCGGGAATGCTGGATGGTCGGCGGGTGCCGATCAGAAACGAATACTTGTCCCTAACATGTCAGACCGGGGGGAGTCGTTAGCACCCAAGCGATTTTCCGTTCGGTTGAGCTAGGAATGCTGATAGAGACGGCGCGAACCGACCCCCACCCCTGTCCCCTCCCCCTAAGGAAGGGGAGGGAGACCAAAACACCAATACTTGTGAGAGCGTCTCCCTCCCCATGTTTAGGGGGAGGGGACAGGGGTGGGGGTCAGCTCGCGCCAGCGGAGCGGCTCCGCCACTCCTTGAACCAGTCGCAGAACGCCCGCACCCCGTCCTCCATCTCTGTCGCCGGCACTTCGCCGATCAGCGTCCGCAGCAGCCCGACCTCGGCCGCCGTGTCGGTCACGTCGCCCGGCTGCATCGGCAGCAACTGCTTGTTGGCCTCGCGCTCCATCGCCGCTTCGATCGCCGCAACGAACCGCATCAGCTCCACCGGCCGGCCCCCGGCGATATTCACCACCCGCCAGGGCGCTACCGGCGACAGCGAGTCCGCCGCCGACGCCGGTTGCCCCTTTACCGGCGCAACCCCGATCAACCGATCGATTGCCGCCACCACGTCATCGACATAGGTGAAATCCCGCCGCATCCGGCCCTCGCCGTAGATGCTGATCGGCTGGTCGGCGGTGATCGCCTCGGCGAATTTGAACAGGGCCATGTCCGGCCGCCCCCACGGGCCATAGACGGTGAAGAACCTCAGGCAGGTGACCGGCGTGCCGAACAGGTGCGCATAGGAATGGCTCATCGCCTCCGTCGCCTTCTTGGTTGCCGCATAGAGCGACACCGGCCGGTCGGTCGTATCGAGTTCCGCCGAGGGCTTTCCGGCCATGCCGTAGACCGAGCTCGATGAGGCGATCAGCAGATGCTTCGGCGGCGCTCGCCGCGCCGCCTCGAGGATGGCGAGCGTTCCCGTCACATTGCTGTCGGTATAGCTGAACGGCGCCTCGAGGCTGTAGCGCACGCCGGCCTGCGCCGCGAGATGCACCACCACTTCCGGTGCGTTCGAGAACGCCGCGTCGATCGCAGCCTCATCCTCGAGCCGTCCGACCACCGCGCGAAACCGCCCATTCGCCTCCAGCATCGCCTGCCGCTGCTGCTTGAGTCGCACGTCGTAATAGGGGGTCAGCGCGTCGAGCCCGACCACCTCGTGCCCCGCGGCGAGCAGCCGCCGGCTCAGGTGGTAGCCGATGAATCCTGCGCTGCCGGTGACCAGTACCCGCACCCCAACCCTCCAGAATTGCTTGCGGCACAACGCGTTATTTGCCGCCGCGCGGTCGAATCTACGCGTCCGCGTTCGACAATGCCAAGAGCCGAGTGATGCCGGCAAACCCGCCTCTTGAAGATTCCGCTTGCACCTCCGATTTGGTGTGCTACATAACTAGCACACTACCAAGGCATCACGCATGAGCCAGTTCAACGACAGCCAGCCGATCTTCGTACAGATTGGCGAAAGGATTGCCGACATGATCCTGAGCAAGACCACCAAGGAGGGTGAGGCGCTCCCGTCGGTGCGCCAGATCTCCGCCGACCTCGCGGTCAACCCGTTGACCGTTACCCGTGCCTACCAGTCGCTCGTCGATATCGGTGTCGTCGAGTCGCGCCGCGGCATGGGCATGTTCGTGGCCGAAGGGGGCCACCAGCGGCTGCTCGCCCACGAGCGCCAGAAATTTCTGACCGAGGAGTGGCCGCGCGTCATGGCGCGCCTCGCCGCCCTCGATCTCGATCCCACACAGTTGTTGAAGCAAGGCGGTAAAGATGAATGATCTGGCTCAAACCACAGCTGCTCCGATCGTCTCGGCGCGTGGCCTCAAGAAGCACTTCGGTCGCTCCGAAATCCTCCACGGGCTCGATTTCGACATCCCCGCCGGCCGCATCTACGGCCTCGTCGGCCACAATGGTGCTGGCAAGACCACCACGCTGAACGCACTGCTCGGCCTCACCTCCTACGAGGGTACGGTGCGTGTCCTCGGCGAGGATCCGTACCAGAAGCGCGCTTCGCTGATGCAGAACGTCGCCTTCATCTCCGATGTCGCGAGCCTGCCGCGGTTCCTCAGGGTACGTGAACTGTTCGCGCTGCTCACCAACATCCACCCCAACTTCGATCAGGCGAAGGCCCGCGGCTTCCTAGAGGGCACCGACGTCAAGATGGAAGCCCGGATCAAGAACCTTTCGAAGGGCATGATCGCCCAGCTCCACCTGGCGGTGGTGATGGCGATCGATGCCAAGCTCCTGGTGCTCGACGAGCCGACCCTCGGCCTCGACATCACCTATCGCAAGCGCTTCTATCGGCGCCTGCTCGAGGACTACATGACCGAGGAGCGTACCCTGCTGATCACCACCCACCAGGTGGATGAGATCGAGTTCATGCTCTCTGACATCATGTTCATCCGTGATGGTGAGCTGATCCTCCACATGCAGATGGAGACGGTGAGCTCGAAGTTCAGCCAGGTACTGGTCCGTCCCGATCAGGTCGCTGCCGCCACGGCGCTCGGCCCGATCTACAGTGAAACCCGCTTCGGCCAGACCGCCATGGTCTTCGACGGCGTCGATCGCGACCAGCTCGCCCAGTTCGGCGAGGTCACCACTCCCACTCTCAGCGACCTGTTCGTCGCCCTCATGCAGCGCGGTCCCGCCAAATGAAGTCTCTCGTTGCCCTTATCAAGCGCGAGTATCTCGAACATCGGGGTGCGTTCCTCTACGCCCCCGGCGTGATCCTCGGCATCATGACGCTGGTGCTGGTGTTCGGCATCGCGTCGAACCGTTTCCAGATGCACCAGGAGATCGGCGTTCCCTCGGCGCTGAAGTTCTTCGAGTTCGGCTTCCTCGCGGTGGCGGCGCTATGGAGCATGTACCTGTTGGCGGCGCTGTTCTTCTACTATGCCGACGCCTTCAGTGCCGATCGCCGGAACAATGCCATGCTGTTCTGGAAGTCGATGCCGGTCACCGATTTCAAGGTGCTGGCCTCGAAGTCGCTCGCCGGCATGACCATCTTTCCGGCCTTGATCTTCGGCGCCTACCTCATCACCGGCGTCCTCATCTACGTGGTCACCATGATCACCGCGATGATCCTGCCACGGCTCGGCGTTCCAGGTATCTTCGAGTTCCTCGCCTCCGGCTTCCAGATCGCTCTGTTCGCACTGGTCGGCCTGGTGGTGGCGCTGCTCTGGTATGCCCCGTTCTTCGCCTGGGTCGGCGCGCTCTCGACGGTGTTCCGCCGCTGGTCGATCCCGCTCGCCTTCCTCATCCCCGGGCTGATCGGGCTCGCCGAGAACCTGATCTTCAACGATACGGGCCCACGCGCCGGCTACTTCCTCAGCTACCTGAACGAGCGGCTGAAGTTCGGCGCCGACGACATGCAGATCGAAAAGGCCATCTTCGCCGATACCGCCTTCGACGCCTCGGTGATGATCCCGCGCTTCCTCATGACCGTCGATTGGGCGCAACTGGTGGGCGGCCTGATCGTCGCGGCCCTCCTCGTCTACGTCGCCAGCGAATACCGCCGCCGCATCGTCGCCACCTGACCTCGGCGCCGTCGGCAGCAGTGCGGCCACCGCTCCCTCCCCACCATCCATCCCCAAACGGGGGTGGGGGTGGTGGCCGTTTGATCCTCCCCCGCGTGGCGGGGGAGGGGGACCATGCGGAGCATGGTGGAGGGGGCGGTCAGAGTCTAAGTCGTAGCTAATCGCCTTGCCGCTAGCCTCATTCACGCACATCCGTATCGACTGTCCTCCTCCGCCACAGCATTGGCTTGCCGGTTGGTCTCCGCCATATCAGGGTTAACCGAACCCGTTGCGAGGCCCCCCTCATGATCACTGTCGAATCCCAGGCTGCGGTCCGCTCCGCCCCCACCCTGCCGCTCACCACCCATCTCGGCGCCGTCCGCATCGGCGTCAGCGACCGCGACAAGGCGCTGGCCGTCTGGCGCGATGTGGTCGGCCTCGAGCTGATTTCCGAGGATGCCGAAGCTTTGCACCTCGGCGCCGGCGAGCGCGAACTGATCACCCTGGAGCTCGGGGCGACAAGCCCGTTTCCCGATCGCTCGCTCGGGCTCTACCACGTCGCCGTGCACGTCCCGACCCGCAAGGCCCTGGCTGAAATGGTGGTGCGCGCCCTGATGCGCCGCGTCCGCATTTCGCCCACCGATCACCTGGTCTCCGAGGCGATCTACCTGTGGGACTACGACAATAACGGCATCGAGATCACCTTCGAGACGCCCTGGCGCGGCGCCGTCGGCGACGGTGAGGACGGCTTCTACGTCAAGACCGTCGACGGTTCGCCGCATTCGGGCCGCGAGGCGATCGATGTCGATGACCTCTTGGCCGAACTCGACGACGTCAATGCCGTGCCGGCGCTGATGCCCGAGGGCACTCGTATCGGCCACATCCACCTGCATGTGAACGATCTCGAACAGGCCATGCGCTACTATCGCGACGGCCTCGGCTTCGGCGGCCTGTTCATCATGCGCCGCTTCGGCATGGGCGATCTCGGCCTCGATTACCCGCCCCACACCATCGCCTTCAACATCTGGTCCGGTCCCAATGCCGCCCAGGCGCCGAAGGGGGCGGCAGGCTTGCGCTGGTTCCATGTCGCGGTGCCGGATCAGGCGACGCTCGATGCGGTGAAGGCGCGGTTGACCGCCATTGGCGCTGGTTACGCCGAGACCAACGAGGGGATCGAAACGCGGGATCCGGCCGGCAATGTGGTGAAGGTGGTGGTGGAGGGCTGATCGTCCGCCGGTGCAACCTGACCCCCACCCTTGATCCCTCCCCGCAAGGGGGAGGGAGACGCAAGCTGAGATGCCGGTGTGAGGGTCTCCCTCCCCCTTGCGGGGAGGGGACAGGGGTGGGGGTCGGCACGCGCCGGCTGGGCAGTAGGCAGGATCAAAGTGCCGCCAGAAACCCCGCGACATCCGCCTCGGTCGTCGCCCAGCTGGTCACCAGCCGTACCAGCACCTCATCGGCAGCAAGCCCGTTCGCCGGCCATTCGTGCGCCGCGCCACCGGCCGCCCGCACCCGCGCCAGCGCGGCCCTGGAGATCACCGCGAACACTTCGTTCGCCGTGTTCTCCCAGCCAAGCCGCGCCACCCTGCTGGCCCGGATCCCGGCGCGCAGCCGGTCCGACATGGCGTTGGCGTGCCCGGCCCGGCGCAGCCAGTTGCCATCCTCGAGATAGCCCTCGAACTGCGCCGCGACGAACCGCGCCTTGGAAAACGTGTGCCCGGCCCGCTGCCGCCGCGGCTCGAAATCCCCCAGCAGTCCTGGCGTGAACACCACGATTGCCTCGGCGGCCCAGCAGCCGTTCTTGGTGGCGCCGAACGACAGCAAATCTACCCCGGCTTTCCAGGTCAGCTCGGCCGGTGTCACCCCCAGCGCCGCCACCGCATTGCCGAACCGCGCCCCATCCATATGCACTTTCAAACCGCTGTCACGAGCGATTCGCGCCAGTTCTGCAACCTGCTCGACTGCATAGACCGTGCCCCATTCCGTCGCGTTGGTGAGGCTCAGCGCCACCGACACGCTCCGACCGCCAGGCGAGTGCTTGCCGAGCGCCATGCGGAACGCTCCGGCATCGATCAGCCCGAGCGGGCTCGATATCGGCATCAGTTTCATGCCGCCCGACTGGAACTCCGTCGCGCCGCTCTCGTCGGTATGCACATGCGCATCCTCGCCGCAGAACACCACGCCGCCCGGCCGGCTCAGGGCCGCGAGCCCCAGCGAGTTGGAGGCCGTGCCCGTCGCGGTGAACCACACCTCGACCTCGCGCTCGAACAGGTTTGAGAACCGCTCTTTGACGACGAGGCTCAGCGGGTCGCCGCCATAAGCGGGAGAATACCCCTCATTGTGCCGCGCCAGCGCCGCCATCACTTCGGGTGTCGCCCCGGCCCAGTTATCGCTCGCAAAATTCACGCTGAAATACCCCACTAAAGACGCGGGGTTTGTAGCCTGCCGGGTGCTTGTGGTGAAGCCACGCGCCGCTATGATCGCGGGCAAGAGGAGTTCCCATGCGAGCCATATCCTGCACCGCGCCCGAACAGCTGGCGCTGATCGAAATCGACCGTCCCGAACTGCAGCCCGGCTGGGTCCGCGTCGCCATTCGCCACATCGGCATCTGCGGCACCGACTATCACATCTTCGAGGGCAACTTTCCTTACTTCGAATACCCGCGCGTTATCGGCCATGAGCTGAGTGGCACCGTTATCGATCCGAATGGCGAAGCCTTCGCCGCCGGCGATCCGGTGGTGATCAACCCCTATCTCAACTGCGGTCACTGCCCGGCCTGCCTCGAAGGCCGCGCCAATTGTTGCGAGACCCTCAAGGTGATCGGCGTGCATGCGCCCGGCGGCATGGCCGAAGAAATCGTCATGCCGGCGGGCAACCTCTACAAGGCCGACGGTCTCAGCCTCCGCGATGCGGCCATGGTCGAGTTCCTCGCCATCGGCGCCCACGCCATCCGCCGCACCGCCGAGCTGAAGCCAGGCTCGCGCGCCCTGGTCGTCGGCTCCGGCCCCATCGGGCTCGGCGTGGCGTTCTTTGCCAGGATCGCCGGCGCCGACGTCACCGTCGTCGATGCGGCACCGGACAAGATCGCGGCCACCCGGGCGCTCGGCTTCCGCACCTTCGCGCCGGCCGAGCTCGAGGGCGGCGAGTTCGCGGCGATCAAATCCACCGGCTTCGACGCGGTGTTCGATTCCACCGGCTCGATCAGGGCGATGAATGCCTCGCTGTTCCATCTGCGTAATGGCGGCAGCTACACCCTGGTCGGCGTCATCAAGGGCGACCTGGTGTTCCCCGACAGCGAAGTGCATCGGCGCGAGCTCACCATCCGCGCTTCGCGCAACGCCATCCGTGCCGATTTCGAGCATGTCATGGCCTCGATACGGCAGGGGAAGGTCCCCACCGACAAGCTCGCCACCCACGCCACCACCATGGATAGGGTCCCCAAGGATATGCCGATCTGGGCCCACGACCGCACCGGCGTGATCAAGGCGATCGTGACGGTCTGAAGGGGGCGGGAATACCGGGGGCAGCCCTGGCGCGAGTTGCCCCTAAGCCTTCCAGCCCACCGCCTTCGGCGTCACGTCGAGCTCGATCTCTTCCATGCCGAGCAGCCGCGCCACCACTTCGGGTGAGTCCTTTACCACATGCACACCCGACACGGTGTCGACCTTGGTGTCGCGAAGTCCTTTGACCACCGCCACCACATGCTCGGGGTTGATGTAAATGATGCCATCGGGCGTATCGAGCTTCACGAGCCGCATAGAAATCTCCTCAATATTGCCCCACATAACCAGCGCCGTGCGGCCGGTGACAGCATGCCCGACCCATGCACAATGAACCATGAAGGGCGCTCGCCCGACCCGCCTAACCACCAGGACCCCTGCCATGACCTCCCCCGATGACATCCTCAGCTTCTGGTTCGTCGAGCATGGCGAGCCGGACTGGTTCGGCGGCAAGCCCGAGTTCGACGCCGTGCTGGCCGCACGCTTCGCGGCGACGCATGCCGCCGTCGCCCGGGGCGAGGCCGCCTGGTGGCGCGCTTCACCCTCGGGTCGGCTTGCCGAAGTCATCGTGCTCGATCAGTTCAGCCGCCAGCTCTTCCGCAAGCAACCCCAGGCCTTCGCTGCCGATGCCATGGCGCTGCGCCTCGCGCAGGAGGCAGTGGCGGCTGGCGACGACTTGCGCGTCGAGCCACGCCGCCGGACATTCTTCTACATGCCCTACATGCACTCGGAAGATCTCGCCGTGCATGACGAGGCCATTCGGCTGTTCACCGCGCTCGGCAACGAAGACACCCTCAAATACGAGATCATGCACCGCGACTGTATTGCCCGCTTCGGCCGCTACCCTCGCCGCAACGCTGCGCTGGGCCGTGTCTCGACCCCCGAGGAAATCGAGTACATCAACTCCGGCGACGGCATGTTCTGACCGCGCGGTGATACAAAAGTCATAATACGACTTATGAATGCCAGGTGAACTTCCGGCTCTGCGTCGGTTCAGCCGAACCCCATTAGTCCTCTCTCACCCGCAGGCAATCGGTGCCTGCCCCAAATGGAGTGGACTTCATGTTCGCACGTCTCAATAGCTTCGCCCGCCCGACCTTCGCGGCCCTTGCCCTCTCGCTGGCCGCCGTTTCCGCCTCGCCCGCCGTCATGGCCGGCGAGCTGAAGCCGATCTACGAGGAAAAGCACCACGACGAGTACGAGTGCCAGAGCCTCAACAAGGCGATCCGCTACCTCAAGAAGCGCAACTACAAGATGATCGAGAAGGTCGAGAAGGAAGCCGAGGAGGGCATCTACCTCTTCACGGCCAAGAAGAAGAACTACGACCACGAATACGTCCACTACTACATCACCTACGACGCCTGCGATCGCGAGATCGTCAGCCGCACCCCGATCAAGGAAGAAAAGATGTAAGGGCCACCGGCCCCGACAATACGGCCCTCGACGCCGACCTCTCAACCGGCGACCCCTCGAGCGTGGGGGCAAATCGGTGATCACCGATAACCCAATCCCCCAGCCCCTCCCGTCACCGGGAGGGGCGCCGCCCGGTTGAACTCCGCCTTGAAAGCGCGCTAGCCTCCCGCCGATCCGGAGGCTCTCATGGACCATTTCCTGCCGCTCTTCGCCATTCTCGGCGCCCTGCTGCTCGGCGCCATCAGCCCCGGCCCCAGCTTTGTCTTCGTGGTTCGCACGGCCGTCGCCCAGTCGCGCACCGAAGGCCTCGCCGCGGCGCTCGGCATGGGGGTGGGGGCCATGCTCTACGGCGCGCTCGCCGTTCTCGGGCTGCGTACCCTGATGCAGGATGGCGGGCTGCTGTTCACCGCGCTGAAAGTTGCCGGCGGGCTCTACCTCGTCTATCTCGCCTGGAAGATCTGGAGCCACGCCGCCGACCCGATCACCGTCGAGGCCGGCGCCGTCCCCGCCGCCAATCCGCGCAAGGCCTTCACTTTCGGGCTGCTCACCCAGCTCTCCAATCCCAAGATTGTCGCGGTGTTCGGCGCCGTGTTCGCCGCGTTGCTGCCCGCCAATCCCGAACCCTGGCTTTACTGGGCCCTGCCGCCGCTGATCCTCCTGCAGGAAACCCTGTGGTACGCCATCGTCGCCGTCGCCTTCTCGGCCGCAAAGCCGCGCGCCATCTATCTCAGTGCCAAGCTCTGGGTCGATCGCGCCGCTGCCGCCTTCATCGGCATTCTAGGCATCCGCCTGATCATCGAGGCACGCTAACCCTAGTCCCAGTGGATCCGAGCGGCATGAAGAAGTACGGGCGAACCTATCACCTGCCGATCTCGCCGGGGGCGACCAGCGACGACAAGGTGATGACCGGGCTGGACGGCCTGATGGTCGGCGATCTGGTGATCAGCGAGAAGATGGATGGCGAGAATACCACCATCCACCAAGGCGGTTCGCACGCCCGCAGCCCCGATAGCCGCTATCATCCGTCGCGCGACTGGCTGAAGGCGTTCGCCGCCGGGATCAGCCCGCAACTGGCTGATGGCGAGCGCATCGTGGGCGAGAACCTCTACGCCCGGCATGCCATCGTCTATGACGCGCTGCCGTCCTACTTCCTCGGCTTCGCCTGGATCATGGATGGCCAAGTGCAGTCATGGGACGGAACGCTGGCCCGCTTCGCGGAACTGGGCATTGCCGCCGTGCCAACGCTCTACCGTGGATCGTACAAACCCGGCCTGTTTGAGAACATCGCCGCCGGGCTCGATCGCACGAAGCAGGAGGGGTTCGTCGCGCGGGTGGCCGACGCGTTCGCGGAGGTGGAAATGCCGGCACGCATGGGCAAGTATGTGCGGGCGGGACACGTGCAGGACGAGGAACACTGGATGAAGGCGGAACTCGTCCCCAATCACCTGGCCAGATAGAGGTCGCTATGCGGGAAACGACGGATAAGGTCAGAGACCGGGTTTACGGTTACAACATCGCCAAGGTTTATCCGCTCTACGTCGCCAAGGCGGAGAACAAGGGGCGCAGCAAGGCCGAGGTTGATGAGATCTTGTGCTGGCTGACCGGTCACACCCAGCAAACGCTGGACGATCAACTGACCAACGGCGCCACCCTCGAAAGCTTTTTCACCTCGGCCCCACGACTGAACCCCGCGCGCTCGCTGATCACCGGCGTCGTCTGCGGCGTCCGCGTCGAGAACATCGAGGAGCCGATGATGCGTGAGATCCGCTACCTGGACAAACTCATCGACGAACTCGCCAAGGGCAAGGCGATGCACAAGATCTTGCGGACTCCGACGCCCGGCTGATCAGGGAGGTGATACCATGGCCGCGGACCCGATTGCGACGGGCGAGCTCGAAGCGGCGCTCGAATGGCTGCGCTTCATCCACCCGATCAGCGAGCATTTTGGCGCCGAGGTCCGCCGCACAGATCTGAGCGGCAAGCGCCTTGCGGGCTGGATGCACCTGCTCCCCGACTCCATCCTGACCCTGATGCCGTTCGTCGAGGCCGGGGTGTCTGTCCGCGTCGGTGGCTGCAACCCCGATAGTACCGACCCCCGGGTCGTCGACTATCTCACCCGCCATGGCGTCGAGGTCTTCGACGGACGCCGCGAGCCGCGTGTCCTCTACGACGGGACGCTCCGCCGCTTCGCCACGGGCCCGCTCGATGCCATCTGCGACATGGGCGGCGAACTCATCGAGGCCGCCACCATTGCCGGCACGCCGGTCCGCGGCGCGCTCGAAGCCACGACCACCGGCCTCCATCGCCTCCGGCCGCTGCAACTCCCTTTCCCGGTGTTCGACTGGAACGGCATCGCCCTCAAGGACGCCATCCACAACCGCTTCCATGTCGGCGAAGAAACCTGGCCGGCATTCGGCAGCATTACCGGCCTGTCGCTGTTCGGCTGCCGGGTGCTTGTCGTCGGCTTTGGCCCGGTGGGCCGCGGTGTTGCCGAACGGGCGCGTGCGCTTGGCGCCATCGTCACCGTCGCTGAACGCGACCCCGTCCGCCAGCTCGAGGCCGTGCATTTCGGCTGCCGCAGCTTGCCGCTCAACGCGGCGCTGGCCGATGCCGAGGTCATCGTCACCGCCACCGGCCGCGACGGCGTGCTCGGCGAAACGGAACTGAGCCTCTGCCGGGACGGCGCGGTGGTCTTCAACGTCGGCCATTCCAATCGGGAGATCGACGTCGACTGGCTCGACCGCCACGAGCACCGCTCCATGAAGCAGCACATCGAGCGCTATGCCATCGGCAGTCGCGCGCTGTTCCTGCTCAACCGCGGCAGCCTGATCAACATCGCCTTCACCGGTGGCCTGACCGGCTCCGCCAGCTTCGACCCGTTCGCCGGGGTGATGATCCGCGGGCTGCTGTGGCTGCTCACCGACGGCGCCGCCGGCATCGCGCCGGGCCTCCACGCCTATCCGCCGACGCTGGAGCGCGAGATCGCCACTGCGGCGCTTGCCGTCCGCTCGCGCGCATAACCATCGCCGTCAAACCATGTGGCCGGTGCATCGGGCCTGGTCACCGAATGCACTTGCGATAGCGCGCGGCGAGGCATACCTCCGAAACTTCGCGAAAGGCGACCGCCTTGATCCGCTCAGTGGTGGAGTAGACAGGTGGACGAATAGTCGTCCAGGTGGTCAAGCATGCCAGCTCATGCCCCGCGCATGACCTGGCCAGTTCCCAGAGCCCAGCCTTGGCCTCGGGGGACCAGCCAGTTCCCCCGACGCTAGATAAGCCGTTGCCCGCCGTCGATATGGATGGTTTCGCCGGTCATGAAGTCGCTTTCCATGGCGTAGAGATAGGCCGGAGCCACGTCGCTCGGGGCGGCGATCCGGCCGATCGGCAGGCGGGCTGCCATTTCCGCGAAATAGCCGGCCTTCGCTTCGCCGACGAGTTCATCGAACATCGGCGTATCGACCCAGCCTGGGGAGACGATGTTCACCCGGCTGGGCGCCAGCTCCAGGGCCAGCGCCCGGGCAAAGTAGCTGAACGCGCCGGCGATTGCCGCGACCACGGCGCCGCCGGGCACCGGCGGCCGGTCCTTGTTGATGCCGGAGGTGAAGGTCATCGACCCGCCGGCCGTGAGCGTCCGCACGGCGTGCTTGGCCACCAGAACGGCGCCGATCAGCTTGTCGTCGATGAACCGCCGCACCATCTCGGCGTCGGTCTCGCCGATCGGGTCACCCGGCGGCGGCGTGCCGGCGGTCGAGACCAGGTGGTCGAAGGCGCCGATGCCGGCAAACGCCGCGGCTATCTCGGCTTCCCGTGTCATGTCGGCGGTGACCGTCTTCACTCGGCCATTGCCGCCGAGGCTGCGTTGCGCGGCCAGAAGTTTGTCCTGCGAGCGGCCGATGAGCACCAGCTCCGCGCCGCGCTCCAGCGCCGCGTTTGCAACGCCCAGACCAATGCCGGAGCTGCCTCCGACGACGACGATTTTCCTGCCCATAAGCTGTGCCATGGGATTGCTCCGTTGTGACGATGTTGGAAGGGAGGAGCGCGATGCGGCTCAGCCGCGATAGGCGCGCTCGAGGTCGGCGATGACGATCTTCTTCATCTGATACATGGCCTGCAGTACGCGACCGGCCTTTGCCCGGTCCGGGTCAGCCAGCAGCTGCGACAGCCGGCTCGGCGACACCTGCCAGTAGACGCCGAATTTGTCGGTGAGCCAGCCGCAGGGCTGCTCCTTGCCGCCATCGGCAGTCAGCGCGTTCCAGTAGTAGTCGGTCTCGTCCTGGTCCTCGGTCTCGATGAGAAACGAGAAGGCTTCGTTGTAGTGCGCCGGCGAGTTGGCATTGAGCGCCACCACTGGCTGGCCGGCGAGTGCGAAGCGCACCACCGACAGTTCGGGGTCGGGCATCACGCTGCGTCCGAGCACCTCGGAATCCCTGAAGATCGACGTGTAGAACGCCATCGCAGCCTCGGCCTGGTCGTTGAACCAGAGATGCGGAAGTACCTTTGCCATTCTTCTTCTCCTTGGTTTGCTTGCCGGCTCAGGCGTCTTCGCCGCGGACCGGGTGGATCGAGCCGTCCCAGTCGCGCTCGTAGCCGAGGTCGGCCAGGAGGTGCGCCGGCAAGCCGGTGATCCGCTCCACGGTGGTACGGCGCGCCCGGGCCTGGCGCAGCGGCGAGACCATGGCGTGGATGGCGCTCCGCACCAGCGCTGCGATGTCGCTGACAACCTGCTGGACGGAGGAAGCCGGAGCCTGGCAGTCGTCGGCAAATGCGTGATAGTTGCTCACAAGATATTCCCTTCGTTTGCTGTGTGATCGTCTGAGATCGGCTGGAAACCTCTGTTTCCATGGCAATAACCTGGGTGATCGGCGCCTCGACAACAAACGAGAATTGCTGCACCTTCTGTGAGGAAAACTCACAGGTGATGCATGCCACGCCAGCTTCCGCCGCTATCCGCTCTGCCGGCCTTCGACGCCGCGGCGCGACACCTGAGTTTCACCAATGCGGCGGCCGAGTTGAACCTCACGCACGGCGCCATCAGCCGCGCTGTCCGCAACATCGAGGATCGGCTGGGCGTGCAATTGTTCGAGCGCGGCACTCGCTCGGTGAGCCTGACACCCGAAGGGGCCGCTTACGCCGCCGAGATCGCCGCGGCGCTCGACCAGATCAGCACCGCCACCATGGCGGTGGCGGCCCCGCGACCGGCCGGCGTGCTCAATGTCAGCACCTCCGATGGCTTTGCCGGCCGCTGGCTGGTGCCACGGCTCTATCGCTTCCACCGCGCGCATCGCGATATCGATGTGCGCATCTCCACCTCGGGCCTGCTCGCCGATTTCGTTCGCGACGGCGTCGATATCGCCATCCGCTACGGTGCGGGCGACTACGAGGGCGCGGTGTCCGAGTTGCTCTCCGAAGTGGACGTCTTCCCGGTCTGCAGCCCCGAACTGCTGGGCGGCGAGCATCCGCTACGTGAGCCGGCCGACTTGAGGCACCACACGCTGATCCATGACGGGTTCCCGATCGACTGGAAGACCTGGCTGGAGCGCGCCGGGGTCACCGACCTAAACCCCAATAGCGGGGTACGCTTTGATTCCGCCACCTATGCCACCGAGGCCGCAGTGCATGGCGAGGGCGTGCTGCTCGGACGCAGTACCCTGGTCTCGGCGGACCTCGCCGCCGGGCGCCTGGTCCGCCCCTTCGGGCTCGAACTCAAGGCGAGCTCAAACTACTATGTCGTCTACCTGCAGAGCGCCCTGCGGCAGCGCCGGGTCAGAGCTTTCCGGGACTGGCTGCTGGCAGAAAGCGTTCTCGACAAGCAACACACAGATCGCTGAACAATCATCGTACGACTTATGAATGATCTCTGACGCCGGCGATCGGCTGGCGTTCATGCCGTGCGTCCTAGCGTCCCTGCATCGGCGGGCAAATCACTGCCCGCCCGTTGCGGAGCAAACGATGTCCTCACCCACCGTCTTAACGCTCAAGTCCTGCCTTGCCGTGGCGACCCTGGCCGGCATCCTCGCCTCGGGGACCCCGCCGGTCGTGGCCGCCGGCTTCGACCTCGGCGGCGAGCACCTCAACCAATGCCTCGGTCCTGAGCGGGTCGCCAAGATCCTTACGCGCAAGGGTTACACCGATGTGCAGCACTACCAGAAGTACACCAAGGAGTATCGTTACTTCTTCGGCGCCGCGAGGCCGAAGATGGACGGCAAAAAGGTCTACTGGCACCTGATCTACGACGCCTGCGAACAGGAGATCGTCTTCAAGGAATCGCAGGAGTAGGACGAACCGCGGCCTGGAGCGGTCGCTCCGCTAAACTCCGCGCACCAGGTCCGGGTCGACCAGCGCGCCCTTGTGGCCGATCACCACACCGGCCACCCGGTGCGCCCGCTCGGCCGCTTCGACCGGCGACAGGCCGCGGGCCCGGCCGCTGAGATAGCCGCCGTTGAACGAGTCTCCGGCGCCGGTCGCATCCACCACCTTGTCGGCCCTGGGCGCCGGTACGTACTGGCGGACGCCATCGGCGGTGGCGACGAAGGCCGGTTTTGAGCCGTCCTTGGCTACCACTTCCTGCGCGCCGAGCTTGAGGTAGCGCTCGGCCGTCGCCTCGGGCGAGGCATCGCCAAACAGCGGCGCCTCGTCGGTGTGGGTCGGCAGGACGATATCGGCGATCGCCGCGGCGGCGGTCAGCGTCGAGGCCATGATTTTCGGGCTGGTCCACAGCGCCGGCCTGAGGTTGGTGTCGAACACCACGGTCGCGCCGGCATCGCGCGCCTTGACGATGGTGCGCATCAGCTTGCCGCGGGCTCGCGGCGCCAGGATCGCCATGGAGATACCCGAGAAATACACCGTGTCGGCGCCCACCACCGCCGCCTCCAGCGCCTCGACATCGTCGGCGAGGAGTTTTGCCGCCGATTGCCCGCGCCAATAGGTGAAGTGCCGGTCGCCCTTTTCCTGGTGGATCATGTAAAGCCCGGGCCGGCGGTTGGCGATGGTCTGGATCCGCTCGGTGCCGATTCCTGCCTTCTTGATGAAGGCCCGCATCTCGCCCGAGTACATGTCGTCGCCGAGCGCCGTGACATAGTCGACGTCCCAGCCCTCGGGGAGCAGGGCCCGCGCATACCAGGCGGTATTCAGCGTATCGCCGGCATAGCCGAGACGGTACATCCCGCCTTCGCCGCCAGACATTTCGATCATGGCTTCGCCGATACTCACGAACCGTTTGGTCACGCCGTCTTCCCCTCAACTGCCCAATGCTTATGCCGGGGATATTTTGCCCACGCAACCGCCTGGTATGGCAGTCCCCGACATGCTCCGGTATTGATGCACGTCGCTCACGTGATCCTCCCCCCGCGCGGCGGGGAAGGGGGCCGTCTGCTCACCGGAGGAACCGCCGCATGCCACGCCTGTCCATGTCCGAAATCCACTCAGACACCATCCGCGAGCGCGGCATCGACGCCATGGATTACGACAGGTCGACGATCACTCCCGGCATTGTCCATCTCGGCATCGGCGCTTTCCACCGTGCCCACATGGCCGCTTATGTCGACAGCCTGCTGGGCAAAAACCCGAGCTGGGGCATCATCGGCGCCTCGCTCCGCCGCCCCGATACCCGCGATGCGCTGGCCCCGCAGGACTTTCTCTACACCCTGGCTATTCGTGACGCCTCGGGCACAAAGCCCCGGATCATCGGCTCCATCCTCGACGTGCTCGATGCCAACACGCAACGCGCCGAGCTCATCGAGATCATGGCGGGTCCGGCGATCCGCATCGTCTCGCTGACCGTCACCGAGAAGGGTTACTGCCACGATCCCTCGACCGGCGAACTCGACGAGAAGCACCCCGATATCGTCCATGACCTGGCGCATCCCGAGGCACCGATCAGCGCTCCCGGCATCATCGTCGCGGCCCTGGCGCTTCGGCACAAGCGCGGACTTGCCCCCTTCACCGTCATGAGTTGCGATAATCTCCCCTCGAACGGCAAGACCGCCGGCCGCATCGTGCGCCGCTTCGCCGAAACAGCGAAAAGTGACGCAAGCTTCGCAGAATACGTTCGGTCCGTCAGTTTCCCCTCGACCATGATCGACCGGATCGTTCCGGCGACCACCGATGCCGACCGCGCCATCGTCGCCGAAATCACCGGCCTCGACGATGCCTGGCCGATCATGACCGAGCCCTTCACCCAGTGGGTGGTCGAAGACGATTTCCCCGCCGGCCGGCCGCCCTTCGAGACCGTCGGCGCGGAGCTGGTCGAGGACGTCGAACCGTTCGAGCTGATGAAGCTCAGGATGCTCAACGGCAGCCACTCGACCATGGCCTATCTCGGCTATCTCTCGGGCAATCAATACGTGAACGAGGCCATCGCCGATCCCGGCATCCACCGGCTGGTTCATGGGCTGATGACCGAGGAAGCGATGCCGACCCTGCCAATGTCGCGCACGACGCTCGAAGCCTATCGCGACCAGCTCTTGGCCCGCTTCGCCAACCCCGCCCTCAAGCACCGCACCTGGCAGATCGCCATGGACGGCACGCAGAAGCTGCCGCAGCGCCTGCTCGGCACCATCCGAGACCGGCTCAAGGCCGGGCAGCCATTCCCGCGCCTGGCGCTGGGTGTCGCTGCCTGGATGCGCTATGTCACCGGCATCGACGAAGCCGGCCAGCCCATCGAGGTGAAAGACCCGCTGGCGACGCGGCTACGCGAGATCGCCGACGGGGCAGGGCGGGATCCGGTGAATCTGGCGAGTGGCCTCCTCGCCGTGCAGGAGGTTTTTGGCGCCGACCTGCCTGAGGTGGCGGTGTTCCGCGACACTGTCACCAATCACCTGAAATCGCTGTTGGAAGACGGGGCAAAGGCAACCGTGGGGCGGGTCTGACCGTCCCCTCACCCGTCTCGGCTACGCCGAGCCACCCTCTCCCTCAAGGGGAGAGGGAAGATTGTGATGGTACCGCATCACCTTCTCCCCTTGAGGTCACCGGACGAGGGCGTAGCCCTCGCCGGGAGGTGCCCGAAGGGCGGATGAGGGGTATCGCGTCGCAAGCGACGCGCGATCCGAGCGGGAGCGAGGAGCGACTACTAAATTACAGCCGCCCCTCCATCGCCCGGTCAAAAATCTCCAGTGCCAGCTTCTTGGTCAGTTCCACCGGGTTGCCGCCGGCAGTCGGGTCGACGATCGCCATGTCGCCGATCAATTCGCGCTGCTCGCCGCTCACCTTGAAATCCCTGAGCGTGTTCGGAACATTGAGTTTGGCGCGCAGCGCGTTGATGGCGCGCAGGAACGCGTCGAAGTTCGGCGGGAGACCGCAATAGGCCGCGAGCCGAGCGATCTTGGCTTCGATCGCATCGCGGTTGGCCACCAGTACATAGGGCATGAACACTGCATTGGTCATGCCGTGGTGCGTATCGTAGAGCGCGCCGACCGGGTGGCTCAGCGAGTGGATGGCGCCCAAGCCCTTTTGGAAGGCGGTCGCGCCCATCGCCGCCGCGCTCATCAGGTGGCCGCGCGCTTCGAGATCGCCAGGGTTCTCCACCACCTTGGGCAGGTTCTCGAGCGCCAACCGCACCCCCTCGACGGCGATACCGTCGGCGAGTGGGTGATACCCCTTGGCGCAATAAGCCTCGAGGCAATGCGCCAGCGCATCGAACCCGGTGCCCACGGTGATGAATGTGGGCATGCCGACCGTCAGTTCAGGGTCGGCGATCACCACCTTGGGCATCATCAGCGGGTGGAAGATCACCTTCTTGGTGTGCGTCGTCTCGTCGGTGATCACCCCGGCGCGCCCGACTTCCGACCCGGTCCCGGCGGTGGTCGGCACTGCGACGATCGGGAAGATCCCCTTGGGGTCGGCGCGGGTCCACCAGTCGCCGATATCCTCGAAATCCCACATCGGCCGGGTCTGCCCGGCCATGAAGGCGATCACCTTGCCGGTGTCGAGCCCCGAGCCGCCACCGAAGGCGATGACCCCGTCATGACCGCCTGCGCGCAGCACCTCGATGCCGGCGTTGACATTGGCCGAGATCGGATTGGGCTTCACGTCGGCAAACACCCCGACCGCGAACCCCGCGTCGCGCAACAGCTTCAGGGTGTTCTGCGTTACCGGCAGGTTGACCAGCCCGGCATCGGTCACCAGCAGCGGCCGCGCGATGCCGGCAGTCCTCAGCGCCTCGGGCAGCTCGGCAATGCGGCCGGCGCCGAATTTCACGGCGGTAGGATAGTTCCAATTGGCCTTGGTCGTCATGTTCCCGGTCTCCCGATAGCCCAGTTTTCCACCGGGTCATTCCCGCGAAAGCGGGAACCTCTGTTTACGTCTCACCACCCCGAACAGGGTTTCCCGCTTTCGCGGGAATGACCCGGCGAGGGTGGCGTCACCATGCCCCAAACGACGCGGCGAGGTCTCACACCTTCCTCAGGTGATAGCTCTTGGGCTGGGTCAGATTGGCATAGCCGATCTCGCTCAGCGCGCCGCCCTTGCCGGTTTCCTTGACCCCGGTCCACACCAGCGCCGGATCGAGATAATCGCAGCGGTTGGCGAACACCGTGCCGGTTTCGACCTTCGACCCAATCTTTGCCGCGGCCGCCAAGTCCTCGGTCCAGATCGAGGCGGTCAGCCCGTACGGGCTGTCGTTCATCAGCTCGATCGCCTCGGCGTCGTCGCGCACCTTCATGATGCCGACCACCGGCCCGAAGCTCTCCTCCCGCATCACCGCCATCTGGTGGTTGACGCCGGTCAGCACCTCCGGCGCGAGGTAGGGCGAACTCTCCTCGTCGAGATCGTGCCTGGTGTTGAGGTGTGCCTTGGCGCCCTTGCGCAGCGCTTCCAGCGTCTGCCCGCGCACCAGGTCGGCAAAGCGCGGCGTCGCCATCGGGCCGACCATGGTGTCGGCATCGAGCGGGTTGCCCAGCGTCCAGCCCCGGGCATTCTCGACGAAATCCTTGACGAAGCGGTCATAGACCGCGGCGTGCACGTAGATCCGCTCCACCCCGCAGCAGCTCTGCCCCGAGTTGAAGAACGAGCCGTCGACCAGGTTCTCCACCGCATGCGTCAGGTTCGCATCCTCGCGCACATAGGCCGGATCCTTGCCGCCCAGCTCCAGTCCCAGCGTCGCGAAGGTGCCGGCAGCGGCCCGTTCGATCCGCCGTCCACCTTCGACCGAACCGGTGAAGTTGATGTGGTCGATCTTGCCCGAGCCGATCAGCTTTTCGGTATCGGCATGGTTGAGCACCAGGTTCTGGAACAGCCCATCCGGCATGCCGGCGGCCTGGAACGCCTCGGCAAACCGCTCGCCTACCAGCAGCGTCTGCGACGCGTGCTTGAGGATCACTGCGTTGCCCGCCATCAGCGCCGGCACGATCGTATTGATCGCCGTCAGGTACGGGTAGTTCCACGGCGCGATCACCATGACGGTGCCCAGCGGCTCGCGCGCGATCCAACGCTCGAACCCCGGTTTGTCCGGCCGCATCGACGGCATTAAGCTCTCTTCGGCGATGCCGATCATGTAGCGCGACCGCTCCTCGACGCCACGCTTTTCGCCGCCATAGCGCACCGGCCGGCCCATCTGCCAGGCCAGCTCCGGCACGATCTCGTCGTTCTTTTGGAGCAGCGCATCGAGGAAATGCTCAAGGAACTTCACCCGTTCCTTGACCGTCACCTCACCCCAGACCTCGCGGGCCCGCCGGGTCTTGGCCACGGCCGCGTCGATCTCGGCGCCGCTGGCGACCTTCCTCTCGGCATATACGCGCCCGTCGATGGGCGAGACGATCTGGACCCTGTCGGTCATTATTGCTTCATCTCCAGGCCACTAGCAGGCCAATGCTCGCACGTGCCCTTGGGCCGCATAATCGAGGATCAGTCGGTCGCGCGTCACGATCGTCAAGTCAAGCGCCCGCGCCGTAGCAATGATGATCCGATCGGCGGGATCGCGATGAACGGGAACTGGAAGAAAAGACGACTCGACGAGAATATCGGGCGTCAGTTCCTCGATCCGCATCTTGCTCAGCCCGACGAACTGCTGAAAGAAGCGCAACGGCGTCACTGTCATCGGCAGCCGTCCGCGCTCCGACAGGAGCCCAATCTCCCACGCCGTAATCGGCGACACGCTGCAGGCCTCGCCCAGCCTCGCGGCTTCATCGATCGCGGCAATCGCCGGCTTGGCGAGCGGTACCTCGTCGGTCATGTACAACAGTACGCAGGTGTCGAAGAGCAGCCTACTCTTCATACACCTTGCCCCAGTCGGGATCAGCCGGAGCCGTGTAGTCCACGTCCGGAAGCAGCGTAATCATGCCCTTCAGCGCCCCCCACGCCGGGTGGCGACGGGCTTTTGAGCCCTTGCCGGCCTCGGGATTCGCAGCCTGTTCCAGCTTGAACGCCGCCTGTTTCATTTCGCCAAACCCCTCGACTCCATCGGCTCGCGTGAACACGAGCGTTTCTCCTGCAACATCCACCTGCGCCGTCTTGTAGCCAGCCGCCAGCCACGCCCTGGTCATCACGTTGTTGCTCGGATTGTTGCTCCACCAGGCACGGACGCGTTTCGACTTCGCGGGGAGCTTCAGTCCAAGGACCCGTTCGATCTCATCGAAGTTCATCCGCACGTCCTGCCCGGACCGTGACTTGAGGAACACCGTCAGCGGATCGTACTTGGACACTGCAGCCTCCTGCACTCCACCTGGTACACACATACACACTGTGTGTGTTTTTGTAAAGCTAGCTGCGCTCGAACCCGCGCTTCAACTCCCAATCGGTGACGCGCCGGTCATACTCGAACTGCTCCCAGTTGCCGGTGTGCACATAGTGCCCGATTACCGGTTCGCCGAACGCTTCGCGCAGCATGCTCGAGTTCTGCATGGCGGCCACCGCGTCGCGCAGCGTCTTGTGCACTTCGCGCAGCTTTTCGCCCACATAGGCATCGCCGGTGAACGCTGGTTCCAGCGGCAGCTTGTCCTTTACCCCCTTGAGCCCCGCCGCGATCAGCGCCGCATAGGCGAGATAGGGGTTGAGGTCGGCGCCGCCGATCCGGCACTCCACTCGGACGCCCTTGGTATTCTCGCCGCACAGACGAAACCCCGCCGTACGGTTGTCGGACGACCAGATCGCCTTGGTCGGCGCGAAGGTGCCGGCCTGGAAGCGCTTGTAGGAGTTGATGTAGGGCGCGAGGAAATAGGTGATGTCGCCGGCATAGGTCAGCAGCCCCTGCATGAAATGCTTCATCAGGTCGGACATGCCGAGCTTGTCCTCGCTATCGATGAAGGCGTTCTTGCCGCCTTTGGCGAGGCTCATGTGAATGTGGCTCGACGAGCCGGCGAGCCCGAAATCCCATTTCGCCATGAAAGTGATGGCCTTGCCGTGGGTGTGGGCGATTTCCTTCATCGCGTTCTTCATCACCACGTGCCGGTCCGCCATGGTCAGCGCATCGGCATAGCGCACGTTGAGCTCTTCCTGGCCCGGGCCCCATTCGCCCTTCGAATTCTCCACCGGAATGCCCGAGGCCTGCAACTGGCGGCGCATGGCGCGCAGCACCCCTTCCTCCTTGGTGGTCTGGAAGATGTGGTAATCCTGGATGTAGTAGCCGGCCGTGGTGAGGTTCCTGTAGCCCTTGTCCCAGGCCGAGCGAAACGTCTCGTCGAACAGGTAGAACTCCAGTTCCGAGGCGAAATTCGCCGTCAGGCCCAGTTTCTCCAGCCGTTTCAGCTGCGCCTTGAGAATGGCGCGCGGGCTGTGCGGGATCGGCTCGTGGTGGTGGTGGTCGACGAGGTCGGCGAGGATGATCGCCGTTCCTTCGAGCCAGGCCGCTTTCATCAGCGTGGCGAGGTCCGGCTTCATGACGAAATCGCCATAGCCCTTGGCCCAGTTCGCCGCCTCGTAGCCCGGCACCGGCTCCATATCGATATCGTCAGCGAGCAGGTAGTCGCAGCCATGCGTCTCGTCGATCGCCCCGTCGAGGAAGAACTCGGCCTGGAAGCGCTTGCCGATCAGCCGGCCCTGCATGTCCGGGAACGCCACCAGCACGGTGTCGATAGTGCCGGCTTTCACGTCGGCCTTCAGTTGATCGAGCGTATAGGCGGCCATGTCGTACTCCCTGAACTCAGCGTTTAGTCGCGCTTTCGAAACGGAAAAGTCTGCAACTTTTCCTGAAAGCGCTTCGGTGGACTTGTTATCGTTGAAGAGGGGCCGCGATCGCGCGCGGCCCCCCCAGCTGTCGCTACTTCTTGGCGTGTTCGAGCGCGAACTCTTCCTCGGGCGAGAGGATGAGCTTGTGCCGGCCGACCAGCGCGAAATAGACGATGCCAACCGCACACCAGACCACCACCCAGATCACGCCCTTGAAGAAGTTCGGATCCTGGATCTGGTAGCTCAGCGTCACTGCCGCGATGATGATGGTCACCACGGCGCCTGGCACGCCCACCGGGCTGCGGAACGGCCGCTCGATATTGGGCAGCTTGCGGCGGAGGATGATGAAGCTCAGCGCCTGGGCGATGTAGCTCAGCATCGCGCCAAACACCGCCATGTTGAGCAACACCGAGCCGATGATGTCGTCACCCAGCTGCGTTTCGCCGGCGCCGCCGCCGCCATTGGCGAACCAGATCACCAGCATGACGCCAAGACCCAGAGCCGCGCCGGCGATCATGGCGAGATGCGGGGTCTTGTACTTGGCATGCGTCTCCGACAGCGCCGAGGGGAAGTAGCCGGCGCGACTCAACGAATAGACCTGCCGGCCCTGGGCGTAGAGGATGGTGTGGAACGAGGCCACGAGGCCGATCAGCGCCACGACGCCGAAGGCAGAAGCGGCCCAGCCGACATCCGGGAACATGGCGCGGATGCCGTCGAGTGCCGGCTCCAGCGACGAGCCGAGGGCGTATGACCCGACCCCTGCGATCGACGGGTTGAGCAGCACCACGAGGAAGGCCGACAGGGCCAGGGTTGCAAAGCCGAGCATGATGCCGCGCGGCATGTCGCGCTTCGGGTCTACCGACTCTTCTGCCGCCAGCGGCACCTGTTCGATGGCGAGGAACAGCCAGACTGCGAAGGGCAGGGTGGCGAGCACGCCGCCAAAGCCCTTGGGGAACCACTCGCCGCCGCCTTCCGGCAGCTCCGAGCCGTCCGGCGCGATGTTCAGTGCCCAGCGCGAGAAGTCGATATGCCCGAAGGCGCTGATGTAGAAGAATGCGAGGCCCGCCAGGGAGATCAGCGTGACCGCCAGCGTCACCTTGTAGCTCAACGCCACTCCGAAAATGTTGAGCGCCAGGAAGATCGCGTAGAACACGATCCATAACACTGGGTAAAGTGACGTATCGAGCCCGGTTATCGACCCGAAATACGCCGAGATGAACGTACAGATCACCGCCGGCGTCAGCACGTACTCGACGTTCTCGAACAGCCCGGTGACGAACCCGCCCCAGGGTCCCATCGAACTGCGGGCGAACGAATAGGCGGCGCCGGTATGCGGCAGCGCGGGGCTCATCTCGGCGATCGAGAAGGTCAGCCCCAGATACATGATGGCAATGATGATGCCGGCCACCAGCATGCCGCCCCAGCCGCCGGTGGCGAAGCCGAAGTTCCAGCCGGAGAAATGGCCCGAGATCACCGCGCCGACGCCGAGCGCCCAGAGGGACCAGATGCCGGCATAGCGTTGCAGACCGCGCTTCTCGAAATAGCTTTTGTCCCGGGTGGCGTACTTGACGCCACCGGAACCCGCAGTGTCACTCATGGAAACCCTCCAGTTTCAGCCCATTGCTCAGTCATGCCGCTGCCTCGCCACGCGACCCAAGCGCGGCCGTAAGGCATCGGGCCAGCCGGGTTGCCCACAGGCTCACCCCTTCTGGTTCGAGAATTTCGTTGTGCCGGATTTCGATCATCGTTGCTTCGAGCCCGCGCCCGTCGCCGTGATGCTCGAGCGTGTAGGTAACGCCGTTGAGCGCCGAATAGGGCTCGTTCCAGCCGATGTTGAGGCCCGCTTCGTCATCGGCCAGCGCGTCCCGGAGCGCCGCGGTGAAGCGCTGGTCACGCGCATGGATCAGCCCGATCGGCCACGGCCGTGGGACATCCCTGTAGACCGGGGTGAACGAATGCACCGTCACCAGCACCGTCTCGATGCCGGTGGCCTTGCGCCGGTCCAGCACATCCCGCAAAGCCGCGTGAAATGGCGCGTGATACGCCTCGATCCGCTCCGCCCGCTCGTTATCGCCGATGCCCTGGTTGCCGGGGATGTCGGTGCGCTCCGATACAACCGGGATCAGGTCGGGCGCGTCATGGTCGCGGTTGCAGTCGATCACCAGCCGGCTGACCGTCGAGGCGACCAGCGGCGCATCGAGCAGTTCGCTCAGTTCGGTCGCCACCGCCATGGCGCCCGGGTCCCAGGCGACGTGCATCAAGCGCTGGTGCGGCGTCAGCCCCAGGTCGCCATAGCGGTCGGGGAAGCGGTTCGAGGCGTGATCACAGGCCAGCACGAAAGGCGATCGCCCCTCGGCGTTGAACACCAGCACTGGCGGAATGACGCTTGCCTCTTGGTTCGCGCCGGCCTCGTGGCCCACCATACTGACCCCTGTGGGACGTGCCGGCCCCCAAAGCCTTCCGGCCACAAGCCTTCGTCCCTGCTGTTCGATCCGAGGCCCTTGCGAGCGGATCGTTAACAGGCAGTTGACGGGTTTTTGACCGTCTGGTCAATCCATCCGCTACATCTCGCTGTGGGACTTCATGAAGGCCTGCGGGTCAACGACGATCTTGTCGTCCACCGCGCCGATCAGCTTGTCGTCCTTGCCCTCGTAGTCGAGCGCGTGCAGCACGGAACGGATGATCCCCAGCCGCCCGCGCTTCTTGTCGTTGTTGAAGACGATCCGCCACGGCGCGTGCTCGGTGTGGCTGGCCTCCAGCATCCGGTTGCGTGCCTTGCTGTAGTCGTCGAACCGCTTCAGCGCCTCGAGGTCGATAGGCGAGAGCTTCCACACCTTCAATGGATCATGCCGCCGGTCGTGGAAGCGCTTCAGCTGCATCTCGCGGCCAATGGTCAGCCAGAATTTGAACAGGTGGATACCGTCCTCCACCAGCATCTTCTCGAAATCCGGCACCGCCTCGAGGAAGTGCTTGGTTTCTTCCGGTGTGCAGAACCCCATCACCGGCTCGACCCCCGCCCGGTTGTACCAGGAGCGATCGAACAGCACCTGCTCGCCGGCCGCCGGCATCCAGTCGACATAGCGCTGGAAGTACCACTGCGTGCGTTCCCGATCGGACGGTTTCGGCAGCGCCACGGCCATGTTGTAGCGCGGGTTGAGGTTCTCGAGATAGCTGGCGATCGAGCCGCCCTTGCCGGCCGCATCACGCCCCTCGAACACGATGACGACGCGCTTGCCGGTCTTCTGCTGATCGTGCTGCAGCAGTGCCAGCTGCCGCTGCACCTGCAGCATCTCGGTGTCGTAGAGGTCCGAATCCAGCTTCTCGTCATAGGGAAAGCCCCCGGATTCGAGTGCCTTTTTCTTGATCGAGCGGGGCAGCACCGGGTCTTCGAGGTCGAAGCCCTCCAATGCGTTGGACATGAACGAACTCCGTGGCCTGTCATGACGGTGTCACAACCGTGCTATGAACACCCCCATCTGGCAAGCTGCGGTGAATCGCCTGCGGCTCCCAAGGAAGGCTCGATGGCGGAAGAAGCGCAGCGCTCGGCGACAGGGGGCACCTGGCTCGATACGGTCAAGGCCCGGCTTTACGGCCGGCTGCTGATGCTGCTCGCCATGGGGCTGGTGTTCATGACCCTGGCCGGGCTCAACCTCGTCGATCCCTGGCTCGACATCCTCGCCTACGCCATCATCGTCGGCATTGCCGCTCTGGTCCCCGAGACCAGCGAGTCGACCACCGGCGCCGCGCCCGGCGCCAGCACAACCGAGCTGGCCTTCGCCGATGCGGTCCGGCATTTCGCCGACGCGCTGCCCGACCCCTCCATCGTCATCGACCGCCGCAGCGTCATCGTGCACCTCAACGGCCATGCGGCGCGCCACTTCCCCGGGGTCGCCGCCGGCAGTCCGATCGCCTTCACCATGCGCTTTCCACAACTGCTCGCCGCCATCGAGGCGGCCCGGCTCGGCGCCTCGCAGACCATCGAACTGCACCAGACCGTGCCCACCGAGACCTGGTACAAGGCCACTGTCGCGCCGCTCGCTGCCGGTGATCCGCTCAACGATGGTGTGCTGGTCATCACCCTGCAGAGCCAGACCGAGGAAAAGCGCCTCGAGATGCTGCGCACCGATTTCATCGCCAATGCGAGCCATGAGCTGCGCACCCCGCTGACTTCGCTGGTCGGCTTCATCGATACGCTGCTGGGCCCCGCCGCCAACGACAGGGAGGCCCGCGAGCGCTTCCTTGGGCTGATGCGCGGCCAAGCCGCCCGCATGGCCAAGCTGATCGAGGACCTCCTGTCGCTGAGCCGCATCGAGATGCGACAGCATATGCGCCCGACCGCCCCGGTCGAACTGGGGGCGCTGCTGCGCGAAGTGGCCGAGGGCCTCAACAAGCTGGCCGAAGACAGCGACACCAAGCTCAAGGTCCAGGCGCCGGACGAGCCGGTCATCGTCAGCGGTGATCGCGACGAGCTTTACGAGGTGTTCGAGAACCTCATCGACAATGCCATCAAGTACGGCGCCGATGGCGATACCATCGATATCACACTGTCGCCCGATGCCGGTCGCCGCGGCTTCGATGCCGTCGTCTCCGTGGTCGATCACGGCGTCGGCGTTGCCGCCGAGCACGTGCCGCGCCTCACCGAGCGATTCTACCGCGTCGATGCCGATACCAGCCGCAAGAAGAAGGGCACCGGCCTCGGCCTTGCTATCGTCAAGCACATCGTCACCCGCCATCACGGCGTGCTGTCGATCAAGAGCCAGCCGGGGCAGGGCACCCGCGTCGACGTGCTGCTCAGAAAATGACAGTTGCCACGGTTTCCACAGGCCGAAACCGCGAGGGTCGAAAATAGTGCTTCTGGATCAATGATCTAGGCTGTCACAGAAATGCAATCCCAGTGTCATAAAACCTTGTGGCAACGCCCCTAGGTTCCGCCTTGCAGACAGGGCGGCCGGAGGAACCGGGACCGTCGACTGGCCTCGAAAGGGCCGATCCTTCCGAAAGGGAACATCATCATGAAGATTGCAGTTTTTGCGAGCGCCGCGGTTATCGCGCTTGCCGCTGGCCTTGGTGCGGCCGCGGCGCGCGACCAGGTTCAGGTCGCCGGTTCGTCCACCGTTCTCCCCTATGCCAAGATCGTCGCCGAGTCGTTCGGCGAGGCCTTCCCCGACTTCAAGACCCCGGTCGTCGAGTCCGGTGGGTCGGGCGCCGGCATCAAGCAGTTCTGTGAAGGCGTCGGCGAAGACAAGATCGATATCGCCAACTCTTCGCGCGCCATGAAGGCGGAAGAGCTCGAGACCTGCAAGGCCAACGGCGTTGCCGACGTCGAGGAAGTCAAGATCGGCTATGACGGCATCGTCTTTGCCACCGACATTGCCGGCCCGGATTTCGCCATCCAGCCCGCTGACATCTACAAGGCCCTCGCCGCTCAGGTGATCGTGGACGGCAAGCTCGTTGCCAACCCCTACACCAAGTGGAACGAAGTGAACGCCGCTTTCCCCGAGTGGGATATCGCCGCCTACATCCCGGGCGAAAAGCACGGCACTCGTGAAGTGTTCGAGACCAAGGTGCTCGAAGCCGGCTGCGACAAGCCTGCCCTGACCGCCGCCGGCGTTGCCGATGCCGATCTGTTCAAAGCCTGCGTCGCGGTCCGCAAGGACGGCAAGGCCGTCGACATCGACGGCGACTACACCGAGACCCTGGCCCGCATCGACAGCAACAAGACCGGCGTCGGCGTCTTCGGCCTCGCCTTCTACGAGAACAACGCCGACAAGCTGAAGGTCGCGACCGTCGGCGGCGTGGTGCCCTCGACCGAGACCATCTCGTCGGGTGAGTACCCGGTCAGCCGTCCGCTGTTCTTCTACGTCAAGAAGGCCCACATCGGCGTCATCCCGGGCCTTAAGGAATATGTCGACTTCTTCATCTCCGACGACATGATCGGGCCGGACTCGCCGCTCGCTCAGTACGGCCTCGTGGCGGCTCCCGATGCCGAGCGCGAAGAGATCCGCGCCAAATTCGAAGCCGGCACGGCTCTCTGATACGACCATCGGCGCGGACCTTCGGGTCCGCGCCGCCTCCCGCGAATAGCGGGTCTGCCCGTTTTTGACGGGTCTGCCGCCGGGTGGCGGTTCAATCGGGGCAAGTGAGGCGTCATGTCAGCAGGCTGGGTAGTCGCAATCGTTCTGGCCATTGGTGCCGTGGCCTATTTCTTCGCCGCCCAGCGCGCCCGCGTGCAGCGCGACGGCACCGACCGGGCCAAGGAAGTCCCGCACTCGCTCCCCACCTATCACGGCTGGCTCGCCTTCATCTTCGCCACCATTCCGGCGCTCCTGGTGTTCCTCCTCGTCAGCTCGGTTTCCACGGCCCTGCTCGATAGCCGTGTCCGCACCGAGGTCGCGACGCACATCGCCGACCCGGCGGCCGCCAGTCTCTCCATCGGCATCGTCAACAATACTTCGAACGCGCTGACCCAACTCGGCTTGTCGGGTGCCAATGTGCCCGCCTCCTATGCCGCGCTGCGCGACATGGCGACATCTGCCGGGATCAGCCTGGCCGAGAGCGGCGAAGACTACATGGTGCCACTTGCCGCCAGCGTGAATGCCGATGCCGGCGTGCACAAGCTGATTGGCCAGGGCCTGACCCTGCTGCTGTCGCTGGCCGGGGCCGCCTTCGCCTATTCCCGCATCCGGCTGCGCCTCAGGGCCCGCAATCAGGTGGAGCGGGTCGTGCTGTGGTCGCTGCTGGCTGCGTCCACCGTCGCCGTTCTCACCACCGTCGGCATTATTCTCTCGATGCTGGGCGAGACCATCCACTTCTTCTCCGACGTCAACCCGCTCACCTTCTTCTTCGGCACCGTGTGGGATCCGCGCTTCGCGGATGCCGGTGCGGGCGCCACCAACGGCCAGTTCGGCCTCATCCCGCTGCTCATGGGCACGCTCTACATTGCGCTGGTCTCGATGCTGTTCGCGGTGCCGGTCGGCCTGATGGCCGCCGTCTACATGGGCGAATACGCCTCGAACCGGGTGCGTTCGACGGTGAAGCCTTTGCTCGAACTGCTCGCCGGCATCCCCACCATCGTCTACGGCATCTTCGCCGTGGTGACGCTGGGGCCGTTCTTCCGCGATCTCTCGGCAGCGCTGGCCGGCGGCTTCTCCTTCATCCAGGCGCAGTCGGTGTTCACCGCCGGCATCGTCATGGGCGTGATGCTGATCCCGGTGGTCTCCTCGCTCTCCGATGACGTGATCACCGCGGTGCCCCGGGCCATGCGCGACGGTTCGCTGGCGCTCGGCGCCACCCGCTCGGAAACCATCCGCAAGGTGATCCTGCCCGCCGCACTGCCGGGCATCGTCGGCGCGCTGCTGCTCACCGCCTCGCGCGCCATCGGCGAAACCATGATCGTGGTGCTCGCTGCCGGCGTTGCCGCCCGCATCAACTTCAACCCGTTCGAGGCGATGACCACCATTACGGTGAAGATCGTCAACCAGCTCACCGGCGACCTCGAGTTCAACTCGCCGCAGACCCTGGTCGCCTTCGCCCTCGGCCTCACCCTCTTCACGCTGACGCTCGGCATGAACGTCTACGCGCTCTACATCGTGCGCAAGTATCGGGAGCAGTATGAATGACCGACGCAGCCTTGCCCCACGCTACCGTGGCCACCGCGGCTTCGGCCCGTCGTGATTTCGGCCTGAAGCGCCGGCACGCCGCCGAGTTCCGCTTCCGCCTCTATGGCATCGTCGCCATCATCATCGGCCTCGGCTTCCTCGCTATCCTGCTCGTTTCGATCGTCGGCAAGGGCTACACCGCCTTCGTCCAGACGGCGATCACCGTGCCGGTCGAGTTTTCGGCCTCGATCATCGACAAGGACAATGAGCGCGCCACCAACCCGCGCGTCCTCGTCTCCGCCAACTACCCGGTCATCGCGCGCAACGCCGTCGCCAAGGCGCTCGGCGTCTCGACCGATGATAAGGCAGCGATGCGCGATATCGCCAAGTTCGTCTCCGACGGTTCGCGCTCGACGCTGCGCGACATCGTCGTCAGCGATCCCTCGGTGATCGGCACGACCCGCAACGTCACGCTTCTGGCCGCCGCCGATATCGACAGTGCCAACAAGGGCCAGATCGATCTCGCAGTGCCCCAGGATAAACGCAAGGTCTCGGACCAGCAGGTGGCCTGGCTCGATCAGCTGAAGCAGGAAGGCGCTATCTCGACGCCGTTCAACTGGGGTCTGTTGACCTTCGGCGCTTCCTCTCGTCCCGAGACCGCCGGCCTCGGCGTGGCGCTCGTCGGCTCGCTCTACATGATGGCGATCGTGCTGCTGTGCGCACTGCCCATCGGCGTCGCCGCCTCGATCTATCTCGAGGAATTTGCCAGGAAGAACCGCTTCACCGACTTCATCGAGGTCAATATCAACAACCTCGCGGCGGTGCCCTCGATCGTCTTCGGCCTGCTCGGGCTGGCGGTGTTCATCAACTTCTTCGGCATGCCGCGTTCGGCGCCGATCGTTGGTGGCCTGGTCCTTACCCTGATGACCCTGCCCACCATCATCATCGCCACTCGCGCCGCGCTCCGCTCGGTGCCACCTTCGATCCGCTCCGCGGCGCTCGGCATCGGTGCCTCGAAGATGCAGATGGTGTTCGACCACGTCTTGCCGCTCGCCACCCCGGGCATCCTCACCGGCACCATCATCGGCCTCGCGCGAGCTCTCGGTGAAACCGCGCCGCTGCTGCTCATCGGCATGGTGGCCTTCGTCGCCGACCGTCCGGCCACGCCGCTCGACCCGGCGACCGCGCTGCCCGTGCAGATCTACATGTGGGCCAACGAAGCCGAGCGCGCCTTCGTCGAGCGCACCTCGGGCGCCATCATCGTGCTGCTGCTGTTCCTCGCCCTGATGAACCTCGCCGCCATTCTCCTCCGCCGCCGCTTCGAGCGCCGCTGGTAACCCCTGACCTGGATGACCGACATGTCCCTCGAATCCGCTGCGACCATCGCCGCTCCCGTCTCGCGTCCGAACGCTCCGCCGAAGATGACCGGCGAGAATGTCGGGGTGTTCTACGGAGCCAAGCAGGCGCTGTTCGACGTCAACCTGAAGATCGAACAGTTCAACGTCACCTCGTTGATCGGCCCCTCGGGCTGCGGCAAGTCGACGTTCCTGCGCTCGCTCAACCGCATGAACGACACCATCGACGGTTGCCGCGTTACCGGCAAGATCAACCTCGACGAGGATGATATCTACGATCCGTCGATCGACGTGGTGGAACTGCGCGCCCGCGTCGGCATGGTGTTCCAGAAGCCCAATCCGTTCCCCAAGTCGATCTACGAGAACGTCGCCTACGGTCCCAAGATCCACGGTATCGCCCGCAACAAGGCCGATCTCGACGAGATCGTGCATTCCTCGCTGCGCCGTGCGGGCCTCTGGAACGAAGTGAAGGATCGCCTGCAGGAGCCGGGCACCGGCCTTTCCGGTGGTCAGCAGCAGCGCCTCTGCATCGCCCGCGCCATCGCCACCAAACCCGAAGTGCTGCTGATGGACGAGCCCTGCTCGGCGCTCGATCCGATCGCCACCGCCGTCATCGAGGAGCTGATCGACGAGCTGCGTGAGAACTTCACCATCGTCATCGTTACCCACTCCATGCAGCAGGCCGCCCGCGTCAGCCAGAAGACCGCGTTCTTCCACCTCGGTAAGCTCATCGAGGAAGGCAAGACCGAGGACATCTTCACCAATCCCAAGAACAAGCAGACGCAGGACTACATCACCGGCCGTATCGGCTGACGTCCAAGAGGATCGATAATATGGCATCGCTCAACGAGCACATCGTTTCCTCCTACGAGGACGAACTCACCAACCTCAACAAGGCCATTTCCGAGATGGGTGGCATGGTCGAACAGGCCATCACCGAGTCGGCCGTCGCCCTGCTCAAGCTCGATCACAAGCAGGCCCAGGACGTGCGCCTGTTCGACAAGAAGATCGACGAGATGCAGCAGCGCATCAACGACGCTGCCGTGTCGATCATCGCGCGGCGCCAGCCGATGGCGGCGGACCTGCGCATGGTGGTGACCTCGATCCAGGTCGCCAACGACCTGGAGCGCACCGGCGATATGGCCAAGCAACTGGCCAAGCGCGCCATGCAGATCGAGTCGCTCGGGCTCGCGCCGAAATTCTACAATGGCGTCAAACACATGAAGGAACTGGTGGCGCGCCAGCTGAAGAGCGCCATCGATGCCTACCTCAACCGCGACTCCGCTGCGGCGGTCGAGGTGTGCAGCCGCGACGACGAGGTCGACGCGATGTACAACTCGCTGTTCCGCGAGCTTCTCACCTATATGATGGAAGATCCGCGCAACATCACGCAGTGCACGCACCTGCTGTTCTGCACCAAGAGCCTCGAGCGGGTCGGCGACCACGCCACCAACATCGCCGAAGCGGCCTACTACCTCGAAACCGGCCGCCACCTTGGCGCCGAGGAACAGCAGCGCCAGCCGCGCTAACCCGTGGCGCCGTTTGTTTGGAACGGCGCAACGATCCAAGCCTTTGATTTCCAGAGCTTTCAAACCCGAAAAGTTCGTAGCTTTTCCTGAAAGCGCTCTAGGGGTGATCCGATGTCCGCTACCATCCTGATCGTCGAAGACGAGGCCGATCTGGCCGTCCTGTTGCGCTACAACCTCGAAGCCGAGGGCTTCAGGGTCGCCACTGCCGCCTCGGGTGACGAGGCCGTCGAGCGCATCCGCGACGGCGTGCCGGATCTGATCCTGCTCGACTGGATGCTGCCGGGCCTCTCGGGCATCGAGCTCTGCCGCCGCTGGCGCTCGCGTGAGGAAACCGCGCGCACCCCGATCATCATGATCACCGCCCGCGGCGAGGAAGAGGAGCGGGTGCGTGGCCTCGCCACCGGCGCCGACGATTATGTGGTGAAGCCGTTCTCGATCCCCGAGCTGCTGGCCCGCATCAACGCGCTGCTCCGCCGCTCGAGCCCGCAGCTCGTCACCGCCGTGCTGAAGGCCGGCGACCTCGAGCTCGACCGCACCTCGCACCGCGTTCGCCGCGGCGGGCGCGAGGTGCACCTCGGCCCTACCGAGTACCGCCTGCTCGAATACCTGATGCGCCACCCCGGCCGCGTCTATTCGCGCGAGCAACTGCTCGACGGTGTCTGGGGCAACGACGTCTATGTCGATGAGCGCACTGTCGACGTGCATGTCGGGCGCCTGCGCAAGGCCATCAACCGCCACCGCGACGCCGACCCCATCCGCACCGTCCGCGGCGCCGGCTACGCCTTCGACGAGCGCTTTGCGGCGGTGAGCTAGGACCCACCGCGCTCAAGCTTGACGCGAACCCTCCCCCTCACCGGCGTCATCCCCGCGAAGGCGGGGACCCAGTGGGATGTCTCAACGCCAACGAGGGCGGATAGTCCGCACTAGGTTCCCGCCTGCGCGGGAATGACGCCGGTGGCTGTGGATAGAAGGTGCTAAATCGCCCGCGCGGCACAGATCCGATAGCTCTCCGCCCATGGCCGCAGCCGTTCGAACGCCGCACTTGCCGCCAGCACGTCCGCATCGGCATAGCGCCGGCCGATGATCTGCATGCCGACCGGCAGCCCATCCACCAGCCCTGCCGGGATCGATGCGGCCGGATGTCCGGTGAAGTTGAGCGGGTAGGTGAGGCACCAGCCGATGCCTTGGTCTACGGCCTCGCCGTTCACCTCGCGCGGTCCGTGCGTGTTGCCGCCAATCTCGTTCTTTACCGGAAGCGCGGCGACGGTCGGCGTGATCACCAGGTCGTAGGTGGCGAACGCCGCCTGGAAGGCGTCGTAGATTTCCGAGCGCATCGCCTGGTCGCGGCGGAGGTCCGCGGCGGTCATCGTCTGCCCGTAGCTTTCGATCCAGTGCAGGTATTCCGGCGGGAAGTCGCCGCGATGCTCGGCCAGGAGGTCGAGCCCGCCGGCCTTCACTGCTTCGAGCGTCCCCAGGTTCAATGGCATCATCAGTCGCAACCAGAGGTCGCTGAGCTCGCGCTGCGAATAGCGGATGCCCAGCTTGATCTCTTCGACCTCGGCGCCCGCCTCGCTGAACGCGGCGACGGCCCGTTGCACCGTTTCCGCCACCCGCGGATCGACCGGGAACACATCGAGATTCGGGCTGTAGCCGATCCGGAAGCCCTTGATCGACCGCTTCAGCGCGCCGAGATAGTCGACCGTTTCGCTCAGGCTCAGCGGGTCGCGCGGGTCATAGCCGCCGAGTACGCTCATCGCCAACGCGGCGTCTTCGACCGTTCGGGTGATCGGCCCCTCGAACACATAGGGCAGGTCGCCGGCAAAGGCGTTGGGCCGCATCACCACCGGCACCCGCCCGAAGGCCGCTTTGTAGCCATAGACCCCGCACCAGGCAGCCGGGATACGGATCGAGCCGCCGGCATCGGTGCCCTCGGCGATGGACACCAAGCCATCGGCGACGATTGCGGCACTGCCGCCGGACGAGCCGCCGGGGTTACGCGTCGTATCGAACGGGTTGTTGGTCGCCCCGAACAGGTAATTGTCAGTGACCCCGCGCAGACCCATCACCGGCGCATTGGTCTTGCCCACGAGGATCGCGCCACCTCTCTCGATCCGCTCGGCGAAGGGACAGTGGAACTGCGCGATGTTGTCCCTGAGCGCCCGCACACCGCCAAAGGTGGTCGGCCAGCCCGGCTTGAAATCGAACAGATCCTTGATTGCTGCGGGCACGCCATGCAGCGGCGGCAACTCGGCCCCGCTCATCACTGCCGCTTCGGCGTCCTTCGCCGCACGCCTGGCGTCGTCGAAGCCGAGATAGATCAGCGCATTGAGGCTCGGGTTGCGCTGCTCGATCCGCGCGATCGTTGCTTCCATCACCTCGACCGGCGACACCTCGCGCTGGCGGATCCGTCGCGCGATTTCAGCGGCACTCAGGTAGGAAAAATCGGTGGTCGGCATGCGTATCCCCCCTCGGATTGGCGAGCGGGATACTCGACGGGAAAGCGCGCCCTGCACAATGCACCGTTCGAAGGGGAACGCGGCACTACCATACCAATTGCCGCTTGCCTTAGCTCGCTGCTTTTGTTCAGGTCCACGGCCGGTTGCGGCGAGGATGATGAGGATAATGAAGTCAGCATTGGTCGTATGGGGTGGGCTCGAACTGCATGAGCCCGAAAAAGGCGCGCATGTGGTGCGGGAAATCCTCGAGGGCGAGGGTTTTGAGGTCGAGGTCACCGGCGACTACACTGCGCTGGGTGGCGACAATGTCGGCTCCTACGACCTGATCGTGCCGCAGATTACCGGCGGCGAACTCGACCGCGAGAATTCCATCCGCTTCTGCGCTGCCATCGAGGCGGGCACGGGTCTTGCCGGTTTTCATCACGCGCTGGCCACCAGCTTCCCCGGCAATGCACGGATGCGCTTCCTCGGCGGCTGCACCTTCGCCACCCACCCGGGCGACATCATCAGCTACCGGGTCGACCCCAAGCCGACCGACGATCCGATCATGGCCGGCATCAAGGGCTTCGAGCACACCTCCGAGCAGTATTACATGCATGTCGACCCCACGGTTGAGGTGCTGGCCACCACCACCTTCTCGGGCGAGCACGCCTTCTGGAAGAAGGGCGCCGAGATGCCGGTGGTCTATAAGTCCGCCTATGGCCATGGCCGGGTGTTCTACACCGCGCTCGGCCACAAGCCGGCCGAGCTCGACAAGCCCGAGATCAGGACCATCCTGCACCGGGGGCTGCTGTGGGCGGCCCGCTGATCCCCTCCCGTCCGGTCGGCGGCACCGGTCTCGATATCAGCCGCATCGGCTTCGGCGGCGCGCCGCTGGGCGACCTGAAGCGTGCGCCCACCGATGCAGGTGCCCGCGAAGTGCTTGAGGCGGCGTGGGATGCCGGCATCCGCTACTTCGATACTGCTCCGTTCTACGGCGCCGGCCTGTCGGAGCGCCGCATCGGCGATTTCCTGCGCGACAAACCGCGAGATAGCTACGTGCTGTCCACCAAGGTGGGCCGGCTGCTTGTCCCCGACCGCGCCTTTGCCATGGAACGCACGGGCGACCCGCGCGCCCTGCCGTTCCGGCCGAAGTTCGATTTCAGCTATGACGGGGTGATGCGGAGCTACGACAACTCGCTGCAGCGGCTCGGGCTCGAGCGCATCGACATCCTGTTCCTGCACGATATCGGCGCCTTCAGCCAGAAAGATCGCCACGCCGAGACCATGGCGCAGGCGCTCGAAGGCGGCGGCATCCGTGCGCTCGAGGAGCTGCGCGCCGCTGGCGCGGTGAAGGCCATCGGGGCAGGGGTCAACGAGTGGCAGATCATCGACGAGCTGATGAACCATGCCCGCTTCGACATCTTCCTTCTCGCCAACCGTTATACCCTGCTCGACCAGCAGGTGATCGATACCCTGCTGCCGCGGGTGGAGCGCGAGGGCGTGGCGATCGTCGACGGCGCGCCGCTCAACAGCGGCATTCTCGCCACCGGCCCGATCCCCAACGCGATCTACGACTACGCCCAGGCCCGCCCCGAGATGATCGAAAAGACTCGTCGCATCGAGGAGCTGTGCACCAAACACGGCACCACGCTGATCCGCGCGGCGCTCAACTTCCCGCTCGGGCATAAGGCCATCACCGCCATCATCCCCGGCTTTTCCAATGTCGCCGAGTTCAATGACAATCTCGCCGGCTACCGCAAGGCCATCCCCGACGCACTGTGGGCGGAGCTTCGCGCAGAGGGGCTGCTGCATCCGAACGCGCCCGGTCCCGTTACCCCGATACTGGCGTAAGCTGGCCTACTCGTTACCCTGTCCCACCGGAGGTCCCCAATGGGTGAACGCATCAAACTCACCGCGTCCGACGGCTTCGTACTCAACGCCTATCGCGCCGCGCCGGAAGGCAAGCCGCGCGGCGGGGTCGTGCTGATTCAGGAGGTGTGGGGCCTCAGCAACTGGGTCCGCGCCGTCGCCGATCGCTGGGCCCGCCACGGCTATCTGACTATCGCCCCGGCGATGTTCGATCGCGCCGAGTACGGCTTCGAGAGCGAGAACTACGCGCCCGACCACTTCGCCCTGGTCGGCGAGCTGATGAAGAAATTCTCGATGGAGGCCGCCATGACCGATGTCGAGACCGCCATCAAGGCCGCGTCCGAAGCCGGCAAGGTCGGCATTACCGGCTATTGCTTCGGCGGCCGTGTCAGCTGGATCGCCGCCAGCAGGCTCGAGGGCCTCAGCGCCGCCTCGGGCTACTATGGCGGTGGCGTGCCCAACTACATCGAGCTCACCCCCAAGGTGCCGATCGAAATGCACTTCGGCGATAAAGACCAGGGCATTCCGCTCGAGCAGGTCGAGCAACTGAAGGCCCGCCACCCCGAAGCCGACATCTACGTCTACAATGGCGATCACGGCTTCTGTAACAGCGATCGTCCCGACAAGTTCGACGAAGCCTCCTGCACCAAGGCCTCGGTGCGCTCGCTGGAGTTCTTCCATAAGCACCTCGGCTGACCTCGCCCGTCACCTTGCCTATCTCGAAGAGGCGGTCGCCGACGCCCGCAAAGCCATGCTGTCGCGCAAGAAGGCGATGCTCGCGGCGCACCTGGTCGATGCCTATGCCGACCGGTTGTTCGCCGCCCGGGCCGAGCCGGCGGGCGACATATTGGAGTTCCGCGCCGGCCTTGCCAGTGCGCACCAGGCGCTCGCTACCATCTTCGACCTCGTCGCTGGCCGCGTTGAGCTCGTCACCGAGGCGGTCGAAGTGCCGCTTGCCGACTACGGCAAGCTCGGCGTCGAGGACTTCATGGTCAGCCTTTACAATGGACACTCCGTGCAGCGGCTGCGGATCGTTGGCCTGGATGGCAGTCGGCAGGACGTGCATGAAGTGCTGGCGGCGGCAATTTTGGGGCTGGTGCGTGGGGCTCCCCCCTCCACCGGCTCCGCCGGTCCCCCTCCCCCGCAAGCGGGAGAGGACTCCTGACTGCGCCATCGGTGCGCTCTGAATGTGCAGTCGGATCCCCTCTACCGCTTGCGGGGGAGGGGGGACCGCCGTCAGGCGGTGGGAGGGGGGAGCCCACGCACCGGCTGAGCTATTTTCCGCCAGCCTCCATCAACTCCAGCAGCTTCTGCGTCGTCTGCCAGCTGCGGATGGTCATCGATTTATAGAGCGGCGACTCCATCATCTTGCTGAGCCGGCTCTTGGTCCGCTCGGCGCTGAGGCGCTGCGAGTAGATCACGCCTTCGCCGGGCCACACCTTGTCGATGCCATCGCGTGGCTTGAACACCGCGAACGCCTCGTCGCGGTCGATATCGATCAGGAAGATCGCGTCGCTGTGGTAGGTGTCGGGCTCGTCGCCGAACCCCTTGGGGCGCTTGTCGACGATCGCCTTCAGCTGCGCGTGGCTCAGCACCAGCACCTTGACCAGTTCGTCGTCGAGCCTGAACGTCGAGGTCAGTCCGTCCTCGATCTTGCGGGCAATGGTCGAGGCCGTGAGTCTGGAGCGGAACATGGCGTTGCCACTCGCAATGTAGGTCGAGACGTCCTCCAGCCCGATCTGTTCCAGCAGCGCCTTCAGCCCGGCCATCGGCAACTTGTTCTTGCCGCCGACATTGATGCCGCGCAGCAGCGCCAGATAGGTGGTCGTCGCCATGCCGTCCTCCCGCAGGCTTCAAAACACAAAGGCCGGGATCGCTCCCGGCCTCTGCAAAATCTGGGTGAAGCTCAGCGCTTCTTCTTGTCGATCTGGTGGTAGGCCCGGCGCGAGTGGAACTCGCAATAGGGCTTGCCCTCGTTCGAGTGCTGGCCACAGAAATAGAAGTCCGGGGTCAGCGGGTCGCCGATCGGCCACTTGCAGGTGTGCTCGCTGAGCTGCAGCAGGGTCAGCCGCTGCTCCACCGGGATGAAGAGCTCGGCAGCCTGCGGCGCCATCTCCATCTCGACCGCGAATTCTTCTTCCATTTTCAGCGCTGTTGCGCCGTGAATGGCACCACCACCGCCACCACCGCCCCCGACATTCATCGAGTTGCGGGTCTTCATCACCGTACCCAGCCCGCTCGAACGCGAGGTGCTGGCCGGCGACGAGACGCGGCGGGCTGCCGGACGTGGGGCGCTGCGCACCCGTGGAGTCGAGGTCGCCGGCTTGGCGCGGCCCGAAAGCTTCAGCCGATGCACCTTGCCGATCACCGCGTTACGGGTCACGCCTTCACCCAATACGCCCGCGATCTGACTGGCGCTCAGCCCCTCAAGCCAAAGTTTCTTGAGCAGCTCGACGCGTTCTTCAGTCCAGCCCATCAACCATCCGCTCCTAAACCGCCATTCAGGACTCTGACAGACTCCTCAGCCGTGCCGTTGCCTCAGCAACAGCCCGATACGCTACGCATCGTAGGTCTGATGGGTCCGCCACACGAGATATCGTGTCCCAATGCCTTGATACTACACGGGTCGCGGAATCCGGTGCAAGAGTCGCTGCCGTTTTACACGGGGAAAAAGCGTCTGCAATTTGGCGGTGGGCGGAAGCGGCTTCAAATCAGGCACTTGAGGGCACGAAGCCCCGTTTCCGTTGACTTAAGTACTCCACAAAGGCATATGGAGAGCCTGCAACGCGCCGCATTTTCGCAGCGCGTTTTTGGTTTTTGTGGGGCTTTTGCAACAGTCCCGAAACGAGCCCATGAAAGGGGTGCGAAGATGTCTGCGCTGTACGGTACGTATGCCCGGTCCGACCTCGCTTTTGAGCGGGGCGAGGGCGTGCGATTGTTCGCGCAGGACGGCACGCCCTACCTCGATTTTCATGCCGGCGTGGCGGTCAACGCGCTGGGCCATGGCGACCCCCACATGGTGGCGGCACTGAAAGCGGCAGCCGAGAAGGTCTGGCACACTGCCAATACCTTCACCATTCCCGAGCAGGAGCGGCTGGGCCAGCGGCTGGTCGAGAACACCTTCGCCGATGCGTGCTTTTTCACCAACTCCGGCACCGAGGCGGTGGAGTGTGCGGTCAAGACCGCCCGGCACTATTTCTGGGCCAAGGGCGAGAAGGACCGCTACGAGATCATCGCCTTCACCGGCTCGTTCCATGGCCGCACCATGGGGATGATCGCTGCCTCGGGCAACGAGCACTATCTCGAAGGCTTCGGCCCGCCGCTCGAAGGCTTCAAGCATCTGGCGCCAGGCGACCTCAAGGCCGTCGAAGCCGCGATTACCGCCAAGACCTGCGCCATCCTGATCGAGCCGGTGCAAGGCGAGGGCGGCGTTACCGCGATGACGGCCGAGTATATGCGGGGCCTCCGTGCGCTGTGCGACAAGCACGGCATGCTGCTGATCCTTGACGAAGTGCAGTGCGGTTATGGCCGGACCGGCAAGTTCTTCGCCTATGAGTGGAGCGGCATCGAGCCCGACATCATGGCTGTCGCCAAGGGCATCGGCGCCGGCTTCCCGCTCGGCGCCTGCCTCGCCAAGGGCGAGGTGGCCAAGTCCATGGTCCCCGGCACGCACGGCTCGACCTATGGCGGCAACCCCCTGGCCTCCGCCATCGGCAATGCCGTGCTCGACCGCATGCTGGCGCCCGGCTTCTTCGACCACGTCGAAAAGATGGGCCAGCGGCTCAGCTGGCACCTGCAGCAGCTGGCGCAGCGCTTCCCCAACCAGGTGCTCGAGCAGCGCGGCAAGGGCCTGCTCGCCGGCATCCGCATCGCCTCGCCGGTGCGTGACGTGGCCGCGCGGCTGCGCGACGAGCATCACATGCTGGCCATGACCGCCAACGAGAACGTGCTGCGCCTGTTGCCGCCTCTGGTGGTGACCGAGGCCGATATCGAAGAGGCGATGGGCAAGCTCGCCGCCGTCTTCGAGGCCATCGAAGCCGAGGCCCCCAGCAAGGCAACAGCCTGATCCCATTCACGGCACGCGATCTGAAGGGCGGGAGACAGCAGCTCCCGCTCGGCGCGTTCCGAACAGGAGAGGTCCCAAAATGACCGCTACCCCACCTAGGCACTTCCTCAATCTCGACGATTTCGATGCCACGACGCTGCGCGGCATGCTCAACCAGGCCACGGAACTCAAAGACCGACTGAAAAAGGGTGATCGACCGCAACTCCTCAAGGACAAGGTGCTGGCGATGATCTTCGAGCGCCAATCCACCCGCACCCGCGTCAGCTTCGATGTCGGCATGCGCCAGCTCGGCGGCGAGACCATTTTCCTCACCGGCCAGGAAATGCAGCTGTCCCGCGAGGAAACCCTCGCCGATACCGCCAAGGTGATGTCGCGCTACGTCGATGCGATCATGATCCGCATCCTCACCCACCAGGATCTGCTCGATCTGGCCGAGGCCGCCACCGTGCCGGTGATCAACGGCCTGACCCGCCGCGCCCACCCGTGCCAGGTGATGGCCGACGTGATGACCTTCGAAGAGCACCGCGGCAATATCAGGGGCGCCAAGGTTGCCTGGGTCGGCGACAGCAACAATGTGCTGGCCAGCTGGGTGAACGCCGCCGAGCTGTTCGGCGCCGAACTCACCATTGCGGTGCCCGAGGAATATGCTCCGGAAAAGGACCTGCTCGCCGATATCAAGAAGGCCGGTCCGGCCGTCAAGCTGATCGAGGACCCCGAGGAAGCGGTGCGCGGCGCCGACCTCATCATCACCGATACCTGGGTGTCGATGGGCGACACCGATGCCGCCGAGCGCCGCCGGGCCTTGAAACCCTACCAGGTGAATACCCAATTGATGGCCTTGGCCAACAAGGACGCGCTGTTCATGCACTGCCTTCCGGCCCATCGCGGCGACGAGGTGACCGACGAGGTCATAGACGGGCCGCAATCGGTGGTCTTTGATGAAGCCGAAAACCGGCTTCACGCCCAGAAGGCGATCCTGTGCTGGGCACTGGGTCAGGACCGGCAGAACATCTAGCCGTTCTGCGATACTGTTATGCGCGACACGAAGCAGCGCGGGACCCCGATCCGATAGGACCGGGGTTGTCCCCGCGAGATTGGATTATGGATGACTCAGACTGAGCTCAGCACCTATGGCCTCGACCGTCCGGAGTCGGGTGACGATGTCGTGGTGCCCTTCACCCTCGATGGGCTCGACAGCCGTGGCCGCGTGGTTCGCCTCGGGCCGGCGCTCGATGCGATCCTCACCCGCCACAATTACCCCGCTCCGGTGGCGCGCCTGCTCGGCGAGGCCGTGGTGCTGGCCGCGCTTATCGGCTCGTCGCTGAAGTTCGAAGGCCGCTTCATCATGCAGACCCAGACCGATGGTCCGGTGAACCTGATCGTCGTCGATCTCGATGCGCCGGATGGCCTGCGCGGTTATGCCCGCTTCGATGCCGACGCGGTGATGATGGCGATCGAACGCGGCGAGACCAAGCCGGGCCAACTGCTCGGCAAGGGCCACCTCGCCATGACCGTCGACCAGGGCGTTCACATGGAGCGCTACCAGGGCATCGTGGCGCTCGATGGCGGCACGCTCGAGGATGTGGCGCACGCCTACTTCCAGCAATCCGAGCAGATCCCGACTTTGGTGCGCCTTGCCGTGGCCGAGCACTCGGTGCGTGGCGCCGGTGGTCCGCAATGGCGGGCCGGTGGCGCGCTGGTGCAGTTCCTGCCGCCACATGGCCAGTCGGTGATGCCGGACCTGCCGGGTGACGGCAATTTCGATAACCCCGAGACCGCTGACCCCGATTTCGTCGAAGACGACAAGTGGACCACCACCCGGGCGTATCTCTCGACCGTCGGTGACGACGAACTCGCCGATCCCGAGCTTTCGGCCGAGCGCCTGCTGTTCCGGCTGTTCAACGAGCCGGGGGTCCGCATCTTCGAACCGATCGCGCTCGAGGAACGCTGCACCTGCTCGGCCGAGCGGATCGAAGCCATGCTGCGCGACAATTTCTCGGCCGAAGAGCGCCAGGAGATGGTGGTCGACGGCGAGATCGAGGTGGTCTGCGAGTTCTGCTCGGCCGATTACCACTTCAAGCCGCACGAGTTCGACGAGAACCACACCCACCAGCACTAGGGTGGTTCGGCTCGTTTGGTGGGCGCAATGCTCCCACCACACCGGCTGTCATCCCAGCGAAAGCTGGGACCCATTCATCCACTTGCGCTGCGGTGAGTTGGGTCCCAGCTTTCGCTGGGATGACACCGAGTTTGAGATGGCTTCCGCTGCTCGTCAGGGACGAGCGCTATGCTGACTACCTGTGCCAGGTCCCCTTTCGCAAGAGCCCGGCATCTGGTGACATGCACCTTACTCGCTGGCCAGTGCCACTACCGGATCGAGCCGCGCTGCCGACCGCGCCGGCATGAAACCGAACAGCACCCCGATCAGGCTCGATGACACGAACGCCGCAACGATCGTCGTCGGCGAGTAGATGAAGCTCAGTCCGCTCACCAGTTTCTCGACACCGAAGCCGATCCCCAGCGACAGCAGCACACCGACCGTGCCGCCGATCAGGCAGACCAGCACCGCTTCGATCAGGAACTGCTGCAGGATATCGCCCTGCCGCGCCCCGACTGCCATTCGTACCCCGATCTCGCGGGTCCGCTCCCGCACCGACACCAGCATGATGTTCATCACCCCGATGCCGCCGACGATCAGCGAGATCACCGCGATGGCCGATATCAGCAGCGTCAGCGTCTGCGACGTCGACTGGATGGTCTCGCGGATGGTGTCGGTGTTCTGCAGGCTGAAATCCACCGTGCCATGGCGCTGCTCCAGCAGCGCCTGGATCTCCGCCTGCGCCTCGGTGACATCGGCGCTGTCGGCGATGCGCACGGTGATGGTCGACAGCCAGCTCTGCCCCAGGATCCGTGACATCGCCGTGGTGTAGGGCATCCAGATACTGATCGAATTCGACTGCGGGCCGAAATTGTTGGTGCTCGCCGCCACCACCCCGATGATCCTCAGCGGTACGTTGCCCACCAGCACCACCTGGCCGACCGCATCTTCCCCATTGGTGAACAGCGTGTCGCGCGCCGTGGTGTCGATCACCGCCACCTGCGCCAGCGAACTGGTGCTGGCTTCGTCGAACGCTGCACCCTCGACGAAGCTGCGATTGTTCACCCGGAAGTACTCGGCGCCGACCCCCTGGATCTGTGCTGCAGCGCTGACATTTCGGTAGCGTGCCTGGCCGCTGCTCGACACCTGCGGCGTGACGCTGTCGGCATACTTCTCCGCCGCTATCGCGGCGGCATCGGCCGGCACCAGGGTGCGGATCGCGTCGCGCCGCCGATCGGCAGCGCTGGTGCCGGGCATGACGTTGATGGTGTTGGTGCCGATCGAGCTGATCCGGTCGAGCACCGTCTGCTGGCTGCCCTGGCCCAGCGCCACCACCGAGACCACCGAGGCAATACCGATGATGATGCCAAGCATGGTGAGGAAGGTGCGCAGCCGATGGCTCGAAAGCGCCCTGAGCGCCATCTGGAAGGCGTCGCCAACCCGGTCGAGCGCCTCGCGCCAGCGCGGAATCCGCCTGATCGTCTCGGCGGCCTTCTGCACCGGCACCGGGGCTTCATCCTTGCGCCGGTCGGAGACGATTACGCCGTCGCTCAGTTCCACCACCCGGTCGGCCTGCGCCGCGACGGTCGGATCGTGGGTGACGATGATGATGGTGTGGCCTTCGGCGTTCAGCTCCTTGAGCAGCGCCATCAGTTCCTTGCCGCTTTTCGAGTCGAGCGCGCCGGTCGGCTCGTCCGCGAGGATGATCTCGCCGCCATTGATCAGCGCGCGCGCCACGCTGACCCGCTGCTGCTGGCCGCCGGACAGGGCATTCGACCGATGCGTCAGCCGCTCGCCCAGCCCCAGTCGCTCCAGCAGCTGGTGAGCCCGCTCGCGCCGCGCCTCCTTGCGCGCTCCGGCATAGATCGCCGGCACTTCGACATTCTCGAGCGCGTCGAGATCGGCCAGCAGCTGGTAGCGCTGGAAGATAAAGCCGAAATGCTCGCGGCGCAGTTCCGCCAGCTCGTCCGGCTGGAGCCGGGCGATGTCCCGTCCGGCCAGCCGGTAGTCGCCGGTCCAGCCATTATCGAGACAGCCGAGCACATTCATCAGGGTCGACTTGCCTGAACCCGACTGGCCGATGATGGCGAGCATCTCGCCGGCGGCGATGTCGAGGTCGATATCCCTCAGCACCGTGATGCTCTCGGCGCCGATCGGAAACTCGCGGCGCAACTGGCGGATGGAAATCAACGGTTCGGTCATCGCCTCGGCCTCAGCGCCCGAACCCGCCACCCGGCGGGCCGCCACCGGCGAGGATGTTCCGGTTGGCGCCCTGGCCGTTACCGCTGCGGGCGGCCGGAGCGGCTGCCGTGGCATTGACCACCAGGTCACCCTCCTTCAGGCCCTCCAGCACTTCGGCGGTGACGTTGTTGTTGAGCCCGATGCTGACTTTCCTCGGCTCCGTCGCTTCGTTCTGCTGGTTCCAGACCTGCAGCGTGTAAGTGCCGTCGCGCCCTTTGCGACCCAACGCGGAGGCGGGAACCGTCAGTACGTCGTCGGCCGATTTCAAAACGATCGTCACCTGAGCCGTCATCGAGATGCGCAGCTTGTGACCCGGATTATCCACGTCGAACAGGCCGTTATAGTAGACCGCGCTACTCGACGAGCTCGATGTCGTGTCGTCTGAGGCGATCGAGTCCGGTGCCGGTTCGACTGCGCGCAGGGTCGCGTTGATCCGGGTATCGGGGTCGCCGAGGATGGTGAAATAGACCTGCTGGCCTGGCTCCACCCGCGGCACGTCGGCCTCCGAAATCTCGGCTTTCACCACCATTTTGTCGAGGTTGGCGAGCTTGACGATAGTGGGCGAGGTGGTGTTGGCGTTGACCGACTGGCCGACCTCCACAGACACGGCCACCACCGTACCGTCGGATGGGGCGACGATCTTGGTGCGGTCGAGGTTGAGCTGCGCCGCCTCGACGTTGATCTGGGCCTGCTGGATCTGCGCCTCGATCGCCTGCAACTGCCCTTCGGCGGTCTGCACTGCAAGCTGCGCCGCCTGCAGGTCGGCATCCGAAATCAGCTTCTGCGGGCTCAGCTTTTCGGCTCGCTCCAGCGCGGTTTTCGCCTGGCCCAGATTGGCGGTCTGAATGGTTTTCTGCGCCTCGGTATTGGCAAGCGACGCCTGCGCCGCCTTCACGGCGTTCTCCTGGTTCAGCGAGTCGATTTCGGCGATGACGTCGCCGGCTTTCACCTCGTCGCCCAGTTGCACGTTGAGCGTCTTGATCCGGCCCGACACCTCGGCGCCGACGCTGACCAGCGAACTCGCCTGGATCACGCCCGAGGCCAGCACCGTCTCTTCGACGTTGCCACGCGCCACCGGCGTCGTCCGCGGCACTTCATCCTTGGCGGGGGCGCTGAACACCAGCCAGCCGGCACTTCCCGCACCCAGCAGCACCACCAGGACGATCCATTTCAACCACCGCTTCATCGCCGCACCTGCAAGCCCAATTCCCATTGGGTCTAAAGTAGAGCAGCACGGTCAAGCAGTCGCATTAGGGCTTGGTAAGGTGGGTGAATTCTTCGCAAGGTCGAACGGGTTCAGCCAACTGTCAGCTAGGCTTCGCTATCGTGAGCTATCGCAGTCCTGGCTCAGGCGATGGAAATGTCGATGCCCAAATACACGGTCACGCTCTACGATTTCCGGGCCAAGCCACCCAGCGTCACCTTGCCGCAAACGGTGGAGGCGCCCGAACCGATGTCGGCGGCGCGCCAATTGACCGACCAGCCGCTGGTGCTGAACGGCCACTTCGCCAACCTCGTGGCCGAGGTGACGCGCTTCGAGGGCAAAGAGCTCGCCCAGCGGGTGATGTTTTACCGCAAGCTCTAGGTCAAATGGTTGCGCGATGCGTCGACTCTGCTAGTTTGCTGCTATCCTGCTGTTAGAGCAGGGGATTTTTTGAGGCTTACTATGAAGAAGACCTATTCCAAGCCCGTACTCGTCAAGCAACAGAAGCTGAGCACAATCACTGCCGCCGTTTCGAGCAAGGGCTCTGACGTTCCGTCGTGATCTGCAGGGTCGGAGCGCTGCTCTGACCCTCACACTTCGCTCCATGCAAAGAAGTGAGTTCTCGGACTCGCGATAGTTCTGCTAGGTTGCCGCTATCGCGCCTTGGGGCGCGCAAGGGGAGTATGCTATGAAGAAGACCTATACCAAGCCGACGCTCGTCAAGGATCAGAAGCTTGCGGCGATCACCGCCGTTGCCAGTGGCGGCAAGGGTTCGTAAGCGTTCGGCGGTGTTGTGATCAGCTTCGGCCATCAGCGCAGTCGATAGCCAGCCGGTCAGCCGACGTCGAGCGCTCGATTTTGGAAGGTTGCTACTCATCATACTGTCCCAGCGGACAGTATTGGCGAGCGTTTGTGCAGTCGATCCTTGTCAAAGAGCAGAATCTCGCCGCGATCTCTGCGTCGTCGAGCTAGTCTGTTGCTCCTGTTTGAATATAAGGGGCCGGCCCACCGGCCCCGATCCTCATTTCGATTGCTGGTGTGTAGATGGATGCAGTGTACCGCCTCGGCGACGATGTTTCGTTCGAACCGGTAGGTGAGGGCGCCGTCATCCTGCTGCTCGGCAGCGGGCAGTTGTACTCGTGCAACGACACCTCGCTGTCCTTCCTCCAGCATCTCGATGGCGTCCGCAACGTTGAAGCCGTGGCGCGCCGCATGGCCGACGAGTTCGAGATCGACGCCGCGACGCTTGCCGACGACTTGCCGGAGCTGATCGCCGGGCTCGTTGCAGAAGGCATCATCGTGCATGCCGCATGAGCCCGGCGAGCAGGAAGGCGCTGGCCCACTGGACCGGCTGGCGTTTCGCCTGCGGCTCTGGCTGAACGCACGAATGCTTCCAGTTCGCATCGCTGGGATGAGCTTTTCCGAGATTCTGGCGCAGGCCTCGTCGGCTCAGCCCGATAGCTGGCCGCGATTTCCAGTGCCCTACATTGCCAAGCGCGTCGGTCGCGCCGCGCGCTGGCCGCTACTGATGCGCAACAACCGCTGCCTGAGGACCGGGCTGCTCGGCTTTGCTGCACTGCGGCGCTGCGGCTATGATCCGAAACTGCATTTCTCCGTCGACCCCAAGTCGGTCGGCAAGCCGCGCCTGTCTGCCCATTGCTGGGTGACGCTCGACGGTGTCGAAGTCATCAACGCCAGCATTCCCGGCCAGGTGCAGATCCACGTCCACGCTGCTCCGGCGATTGACCATCACGACCCGCGGGGAGCGCGAGCTTGATCCAGAAATTCTTCGATCTGCAGGGCGCCTCGCTGCGGGTATCGGCGATCTCGCCGGTGCTGGTTGACTGCTATGGCCGCATCTTCGCCGGCCGCTCGCGTCCGCTGCCGACGGCGCCGCTGGCTTTCGGCCTTACCATCACCTCGGGCGAACCGCTGTCGATGCCGGAAGGCGCCGATCTGCTCTACGAAGGACCGATCCTCGACGAAGGCGACGCCCGTTTCTGGCAGGGCCCTGAGAGCCGCGTCCTGGTGTTCCCCGAGATCATCTCGCTGGCCCTCTCGGACACGGCCCGCGAGGCCAGCATCATCGTGGCGCCGGGTGCCGAGGACCGTATCACCATGACCTGCGGGCAGCTTGCCCTGCAGGCAGCGCTGCTTGCGGCAAAGCAGTTCCTGGTCCACGCCGCGGGATTGACCCTGCCGGATGGCCGGGTGGCGCTGATTTTCGGCAAGAGCGGCGCCGGCAAGACCACCTCGACACTCGCCCTCGCCGCCGGCGGGTTGGGCCTCTGCTCCGATGATGCGATGGCCTGCAATGTCAGTGGCGATCGCCCGACCGCCTGGGGGATGCCCAGAAACCTCAAGGTGCACCGCCGCACTGCTGAAATGCTGCCCTGGGTGCAGCCATTGTTGAGCGGCGACTGGAGCACCGAAGACGAGCGGCCGGTGGCGCTGTCGGCGCTGCGCACCAGCGTCAGCGTCGAGAGCATCGCCCCCCGCGAGATCGCCGCTGTATTCGTGCTCGAACGCAGTGGCGAGGTGGCGAGCCGCTGTGAGCCAGCCAGCAAGGCCGAGGTGCTTGCCCTTGCCGCCGCCGACAATGTGCGCTCGACGCGTGCCGGGGTCCCGCAGGTCGAGCGCGAACTGTTCAAGCGGCTCGGCGAGCTGGTACGGGCCGTACCCGCCTATCGGTTGTCCGCGGGATCGGATCCGACCGATTTGGCGCCGGTCATGCTGGCGGCACTCAACATCCAGAAAATTCTTGCATGACGCCGGCCGAGCGCGACAAGCTGCTCTGCCGCCTGGCCGATCCCGAGGCGGTTGCTGTCGCCGTGCCACCGGACGCCGTCGATCCGCTGCTCAGGCTGGCGCGCGATCACAACGTGCTGCCGGTGGTGACCCGCAAGCTTGCCGCCCAGCACAGCACTGCCGACCTCGGGGCGGCGCAAAGCGAGCTGACCCTGCTCGTCGGCCTGTCGATGCATCTGCGCGGCATCGCCGCCAAGGTCGACCGCTACATTGCCGACAGGCAGCTCGAGGCGGTGATCGTCAAAGGCCCGGTCTTCGCCCGCCAGCTCTACCCGGCCCCATCGGATCGCCCCTTCACCGATATCGACATCATGGTCGCGCCATCGGCTCGTGCGCCGATCGGCGAACTGCTGACCGGGCTCGGTTACCAGCTGTTCCTGAAGCCGCTGCTCGATCACACCGAGCAGAACCAGGAAGAAAAGTGGATCCAGCCCGGCATGGCTGCGCTGCTCATCGAAGTGCACGGCAACCTGGTGCACTATCAGGGCCTGCGCCGGCGCATCAGTTTTGGCTATGCCGAGTTCGTGGCCAGCGGCCGGGGGGACCCGGGCGCCGGCCTGCCGCAGTTCTTCGTCGCTATTGTCCACGCAGCGCTCGGCCACAAGTTCCACCAGCTCCGCCTGCTGGTCGATGTGTTGCAGGCGTTTCGCCGCCTCACTCCCGACGAAGTGACCGCGCTGCCGGAGATGGCGCGCCAGCTGGGTCTCGCCCTTGAGGCGCGGCTTTGCCTTGAGTTGGTCGCCGCGCTGTTCGAGGTGCCCGGGGCCGTCGCCGTTGCTGGTCGGATCGTCGGCGGCAGCGCCAGCCGCCTCGCGACGCGCCTCGTCGACGGCGCCGCAGTGCTGGCTGCGCCGACGGCTTTCCTTTCCAAGGTCCGCCGCCACAGCTTCCGCGGCCTGCAACGCATCGTGCCGCGAGGCGCCGGATGATCGGCAACCTCTCCTTCACCGCCATGCTTCCGGCCACCGCAACCCTCGTCGATGTCCGGGCCGGCACGGCGCTTGACGCGGAGGGCATCCGTCGCCGGGTGAAGGAGAAGATCGCCGAGCTATCGCGCCATGGCATGACAGCGGGGGCACGGGCGGTGGTGGCCGAGACTAACCCGCTCGATTACCTGATCGCCATCTTCGCCTGCTGGGAGCTCGGACTCATCGCGGTGGCGGTCAACCCGGGCCTGCGGCCGGAAGAGTGCGAGAACGTGGTCGAGACCACCGGCGCTTCGCTGTGGCTCGGACCACAGCGGCCGCGTGCAGAGGCCACGGGAACGTCCGAGCCGAGGCCGCTGCGCCTTGATGAGCCGGCGCTCATCCTGATGACCTCGGGCACCACCGGCCGGCCCAAGGGCATCGTGCACTCGGTGCGCAGCCTGTTCGCCCGCGCCGCCCTGAACATCGCCGAGATCGGCCCTGGAGTGCTGCGCGAAACGCTCTGCGTGCTGCCGGTATTCTTCGGCCATGGGCTCATCGGCAATGTACTGACGCCGCTGCTGGCCGGCGGCCGCGTCCATCTCTGGCCCAGCCCCGCGCTCAAAGAACTCGGTGGCCTCGCCGGCTACCTGACCACCAACCGCATCAGCTTCATGAGTTCGGTCCCGTCCTTTTGGAAGCTCGCGCTGCGCGTTTCCGCCCGGCCCGAGCCGGGGCTCGAGCGGGTGCATGTCGGCTCGGCGCCACTTTCGATCGAGCACTGGCGCGCCATCGCCGAATGGTGCGGCACGCGCCGGGTGTTCAATATGTTCGGCATGACGGAAACGGCGAACTGGATTGGTGGCGGCAGCCTCGACGAGGCCGAGGCGCGCGACGGCTATGTCGGCCGGCTCTGGGGCGGCAGCGTCGCCATCGATGGCAGCGGCCGAGGCGAAGTGCTGGTGCAGAGCCCCTCGATGATGCTGGGCTACTGGCAACGCCCCGATCTCGACGAGGCCGCTTTCACCAATGGCTGGTTCCGCACCGGCGATATCGGCGAGCTGGACGCAGGGGGCAACCTCATCCTGGTCGGGCGCAGCAAGTCCGAGATCAACCGCGGCGGCATCAAGATCCAGGCCGAGGAGATCGACATGCTGCTCGAGCGGCATGAGGCGATCGCCGAGGCCTGCGCCTTCGGCATCCCCGACGCAATTGCAGGCGAGGCGGTAGCGGCGGCCATCGTCCTCGCCGACGGGGCAACGTTCGATCCCGAGGCGCTGAAGACCTGGTGCCGGGCCCGCGTCCGCGACGAGGCGGTGCCTTCGAAACTGTTCGCTGTTGCCGCGATCCCGCGCAACGATCGCGGCAAGATCGTCCGCGCCGACGTCCGCGCCATGGTCGAACGCCAATGAGCAGGCTGGTCATCGGCCCGCTGGAAACCGAGCGCTTCATGCTGAAGCCGATGGGGATGCTCGAAACCCTGCGCGTCACCAACCGCTGGCGGCATGATCCGGACATTCTCAACGGTCTGATGCAGACATCGAAGCCCCGCTCGCTCGCGCATTGGCTGCTGCGCGGACCGTTGCCTCGCACCAGGAACCGCTTTGCCTTCGCCATCATCCCCAAGGGTGAGGACGCGGCAATCGGCGCCCATATGGTGCGGCTGCAGGGCTATCGCTCGGCCTTCGGCACTGTCGCGGTGCATGATCGCAGCTGGTGGGGCAAGAACGTCGTGGTCGAGGTGCGCGCGCGGCTGATGAACCACTACTTTGCGCATTGCGGTATCGAACGTTTCTACGGCGTGGTGGATGCCCGCAACGTCTCGTCGATCTTCAGCTATCGTCGGCTGGGATTCGACCACGTCGGCACCTGGCACCGGCAGAAGCAAAACCCGGTCACCGGCGACGTCATCGACTTCGTCAACTTCGAGATGTTTCGCGATCAGTGGATGAAGGGGCCGTTCTGGGAGGCGCCTGGTGAGCCCTGATGAGCGGGACTGCACCATCGTCGCCGGTGCGAGCTGACCCCCACCCTTGATCCCTCCCCCTAAACAAGGGGAGGGAGACGACAGCCTCGATATCGAAGCGAGGGTCTCCCTCCCGATGTTTAGGGGGAGGGGACAGGGGTGGGGTCGGTCAACCACCGGGTCGGAGGACGAAGGATCGATGTGACGGCGCTAGGCGGAGCGGCGCCCCCTAGACCTGGCTCAACCCGTATTCGAGATCGCGGATCAGGTCGTCCGCGTCCTCGAGCCCGACCGAAAGCCGCAGCAGGCCGGGGGTGATGCCCGATTCCAGCCGAACCTCCTCGGTGAACCGGGCATGCGTCGTCGTCCCCGGATGGGTGATCAGCGATTTGGCGTCGCCTAGATTGTTCGAGATCAGGATCACCGCCAGCGAGTCCGACAGTGTGAACGCTGCCTCGCGTCCGCCCTTCACCTCGAACGCCACCAGCGTGGAGCCGTTCGCCATCTGCCGCCTGGCCAGCTCGAATTGCGGATGCGAGGGATGGAACGGGTACGAGATCCGATCGATCTTGGGGTGGCTGGCGAGGAACTCGGCCACCTTGGTCGCGCTCTCGGTCATCTGCCTGACGCGGATCGGCAGTGTCTCGAGCCCCTTCAGCAGCACCCAGGCATTGAACGGCGACAGCGACGGGCCGGTCTGCCGCAGCAGGGTGTGCACATCGCCCTCGATCAGCGCCTTCGAGCCCAGCACGATGCCGCCCAGCGCCCGGCCCTGGCCATCGATATGCTTGGTCGCCGAATAGGTGACGAGGTCGGCCCCCAACTGCAGCGGCTTCTGGAACAGCGCGGTAGCGAACACGTTGTCGACGATCAGTTTGGCGCCATGCGCCTTGGCGATCTCGGCCACTGCGGCGATGTCGACCAGCTCGAGCGTCGGATTGGTCGGCGTCTCGATGAAGATCACCTTGGTATTGGGCTGCATCGCCCGTGCGAAATTCTCCGGGTCGCGGCCATCGACCAGGGTCGACGGCACGCCAAACCGCGGCATCAGGTCTTCGACCACGTAACGACAACCGCCGAACAGCGCCCGCGCCGCGACGATATGGTCGCCGGCCCGCACCTGGCTCATCACTGCGTTGGTGACTGCCGACATCCCGGTGGCGAAGGCGCGTGCCGCTTCCGCGCCTTCGAGCAGCGCCATCCGATCCTGGAACATCTCCATCGTCGGGTTGGCGAAGCGGGAATAGTTATGCGCCGGCTTGTTGATCTTGTTGAGGAACAGGTCCTCGGCATATTGCGAGCTCGGATAGGCATAGCCCGAGTTCATGAAGATCGCTTCCGAGGTCTCTTTGAACTGGCTGCGCTGCGTGCCGCCATGGACGAGCATGGTGGACGGCGCCCGGTTCTTTTCGTCGCTCAGCGGGTTCTTCGACCTAGACATATCCTTGCCTCGAAACCAAAAAGCCGGCGCGCGTTCTGGCGGCCGGCTCGACGGGTCTCTTTAGCGACTTGTTTTAGGTGGCTGCAATCAGACCGGCCAAATCACCACCATGGCCCCTCCGTTACCGCAAAGGCGCATAGCGTGGATATACGACCCATGCCGTCTTGGCGTCAACGCCTCAGGTTGCTAGGGGGTGTACCGGAGCGTTTTCAGGAAAAGTTGCAGACTTTTCCGGTTCGAAAGCGCGACAAAGTCAAAGCTCTACGGTGCGGGGTAGACCATTGGATAGCGAGCTTTGGGCCAAGGGCGTGTTTCCCGCCCGTTTCATCGAGCGGTTGGCGGCGCGTGGCAATATCGTCAGCGATCGCCCGTTCGATTCCGACCAGGTGCAGCCCGCGAGCCTCGATCTGCGGCTGGGCAAGGTCGCCTACCGGATCCGCTCGAGCTTCCTGCCCGGCCCTGAACACACCGTGGCCGAGCGCATCGAGACGCTGAAGCTGCATGAGCTCGATCTCACCGGTAGCGCCGTGCTGGAGCGCGGCTGCGTCTATCTGGTGCCGCTGCAGGAGAGCCTTAACCTGCCCGACACGGTGTCCGCCGGCGCAAACCCCAAAAGCTCCACCGGCCGGCTCGATGTCTTCACCCGCGTCATCGGCGACCATGCTCGCGGCTTCGACACCCTGCCTCATGGCTACAAAGGCCCGCTCTATCTCGAGATCAGCCCGCGCACCTTCCCGGTTCGCGTGCGCACCGGCTCGCGCCTCAGCCAGATGCGCTTCCGCGTCGGCGACAGCCGGCTGAGCCTGTTCGAGCACAAATCGCTGCACAATGTCGAAACCCTGGTGTTCGACGCCAATGCCGAAGTCGGTGACGGCGTGCTGCTGTCGATCGATCTGAAGGGCGCCGACCGCAACGGGCTGATCGGCTTCCGCTCCAAGCGCCATACCCCGGTCATCGACATGGACATCAAGGACAACCTCGATGTCCTCGATTACTGGGAGCCGCTGATCAACCGTGGCGCCGACGAATTCATCCTCGATCCGGACGAGTTCTACATCCTGGTCAGCCGCGAGAGCGTGCACGTGCCGCCGGCCTATGCGGCCGAGATGGTGCCGTTCGATCCGCTGGTCGGCGAATTCCGCGTCCACTATGCCGGCTTCTTCGACCCCGGCTTCGGCCACTCCGCCGCCGGCGGCACCGGCAGCCGCGCCGTGCTCGAGGTTCGCAGCCGCGAGGTGCCGTTCCTGCTCGGCCACGGCCAGACCATCGGCCGGCTGATCTACGAGCGCCTCGCCGAAGCCCCTGACCGGCTCTACGGCACCGGGCTGGGCTCGAACTACCAGGCGCAAACGCTGAAGTTGAGCAAGCACTTCAAGCCGTTCGCGCTTTAGCCTCGACGCATCGACTTGCCCTCTGGCAGCTCGACATCGTCGATGAAGCAGTAGCGCCAGGTCTCGCCGATTTCGTATGACTGGATCACCGGATGGCCCGTCGCATGGAAATGCCGGCGGGCGTGGCGGTTGGGCGATTCATCGCAGCAGCCGACATGGCCGCAGACGAGACACACTCTGAGGTGCACCCACTCGTCGCCGCGCGCCACGCATTCAGGACAGCTGTCGGCGGCATCTGGCACGACGTCGCGGATCAATCCGTTATGGTCGCAGACCCCCACCTCATCGAACGACATGGCTGTTCTCCGGTGTAGCCGGGCGGCCGAGCCGCAACGGCAGCACGATGCGAAACTCCGTCCGCCCGGGGCGCGAGGTGAAGCTGATCCGCCCGCGATGCCGGTTGACCACGATGTTGTGCGCGATATGGAGCCCGAGGCCCGTGCCGACGCCCTGCGCCTTGGTGGTGAAGAACGGCTCGAAAATCCGCCGTCCGACCTCCTCCGGGATTCCCGGTCCGCTGTCGGCGATCAGCACTTCGACCTCATCGCCCAGCCGCCTTGCTCCTACCTCCAGTCGCCCCTCGCCAGCCATCGCCTGCACGGCATTGTCGATCAGGTTGGTCCACACCTGATTGAGTTCACCGGCATAGGCCTCGATCCGGGGCAGCGCCGGTTCGTACATCCGGGTGACCGCGACGCCTTGCTTCAGTTTGTGGTTGAGGATCATCAGCGTGTCGTCGAGGCTCATGGCGATATCGACGTCCTGCACCGGCGCCTGGTCGAGATAGGCGTAGGCCTTCACCGATTTGACGATCCCCGAGATGGCCTTGGAAGCGACTTCGATCTCTTCCATCAGTTGCTGCGCCGCCAGCCCGCGCCCCAGCCACTGCAGCACCGGGTCGACATGATCAGGCGCAAAAATCGCCAGCACCGGCTCCAGCCGTTCGACCGACCAGCCATAGGCTGCCATGGCCGGAGCGATCTCCCAGGGTTCGGCAACTCCTAGCGCTTCGAGCCGCTGACTGAGCCGGGATTCGATCCGCCGTGCCTCGGCATCGGAGCAGCGCGTCGCCCGGCAATCGGCAATGCTGCGCTCCAGCTCCGCCAGTCCCTGCCGCTCCTCCTGAGTCATCGCCAGCATGCTCAGTTCGACTGTGCGGCGGCGCCATCCCTCGAACGCTTCGCTGAGATAGCCGGTCGAGCGCTGGATCGCGGCAGCGGGATTGTTGAGTTCATGCGCGAGGCCAGCCGCCAGCGTGCCGAGCGCCGCCAGCTTATCCGATTGCACCAGCGAGGCTTCGGTGCTTCTGAGCCGCGAGGTCACCGTGCGCAGCAATGTCGCTGCTGCTTCCGGCCGCCGCGCCAGCAATTGGCGGAACGCCTCCGAGCCGATCGCCAGCAGTTCGCTCGGCTCGGTCGCTCGCACTGAAGCAGTCCGTGGCGCCTGCTCGAGCAGCGACATCTCGCCAAGGAACTCGCCCGGGCCGCGCGTCGCCAGCGTCACCTCGTGTCCACCGTCCTGTTTGGTCACCTCCACGGCGCCGGCAAGGATGATGTAGAGCGAGCCGCCTTTCTCGCCCTCGCGGATGAACACCTCGCCGGGCGCAACGTTTACCCGCTCGCCGGCGTGCCAGAGTTCGCTCGCCTCGGCCTCGCTGAGCTCGGCAAAGATTGGCACCTGACGGATCAGCTCGGTGCCATGCCCCGCGTCGGTCGCGGACGCTGACATGGCTCAACCACCGGCTGCCGGCGGTGGCCGCTGCGCCGGGGCAGGGCCGCGCAGATGCTGGTGCACAAAGCTCACCGCCATCGCCCCTTCGCCAACCGCCGAAGCAATGCGCTTGGTCGATTGCCGCCGCACATCGCCGGCGACAAAAATCCCCGGCACGCTGGTTTCCAGCCAGAACGGCTCGCGCTCCGCCAGCCAGCCCTCGGGCTTGCGCCCGGGCTCACGCACCAGGTCGGGACCCGAGAGGATGAAGCCTTGCGCATCGAGCTGCAGCTTGTCCTGCAGCCAGTCGGTGCGCGGCGACGCGCCGATGAACACGAACACCGCCCGCGCCTGCACCTCGGTTACCGTACCACTGGCGCTGTCGAGCACCGCTACTGCTTCGAGGCTGGCCTCGCCGATCAGCGCGCTGATCGAAGCGCCGGTCTGCACCGTGACGTTCTCGGCCTCCTCGATCCGCTCGATCAGATATTGCGACATGCTGTCAGTCAGCGATTTGCCCCGCACCAGCAGCGTCACCGAACGGGCGTAGCGCGCCAGGTGCAGCGCCGCCTGGCCGGCAGAGTTCCCCGCGCCGACGACGAAGACATCCTGCCCGGTGGTGCCCATCGCCTCAGTCATCGCCGCACCGTAATAGAGCCCGGCGCCCGACAGCCGTTCCGCCCCCGGCACGTCGAGCAGCCGGTACGAAACGCCGGTCGCAACGATCAGCGCCTGCGACGCGACCTTGCTGCCATTGCTCAGCGTCAGGATGTGATAGCCGTCTCGCGTTTCGAGCGTCAGCGCCTCGACCGGAGTCAGGATCTCGGCGCCGAAGCGCCGCGCCTGCTGGACGCCGCGACGCGCCAGGTCAGCGCCGCTGAGCCCCACCGGAAAGCCGAGATAGTTTTCGATCCGCGAGCTCGTGCCGGCCTGTCCGCCCGGCGCCTCGCGCTCGATCAGCAGCGTCCTCAGGCCCTCCGATGCTCCGTAGACCGCCGCGGCCAATCCGGCCGGTCCGGTGCCAACCACCACCAGGTCGTAGGTTTCGGCCACCGCATGAGTGTGCAGCCCGACCTTTTCGGCCAGCGCCGCGATGGTCGGGCGCGACAGCGCGGTGCCGTCGGCGAGGATCACCAGCGGCAGCGGTTCCGCCGCGGCCCCCGCCAGCTCCCGCAGCGTCATCGCCTCGGCGTCGGTCTCGATGTCCAGCCAACGATAGGGCACGAGGTTACGGGCAAGGAAATCGCGCACTCGGTGTCCGTCTGCCAGCCAGCGATGCCCGACCACCCGCACCCCCTCGAATACCGGCTGATAGTTGGCCTGCCAGTCGTCCAGGAGGTCGTCGAGCACCGGGTAGAGCTGTTCTTCCGGCGGGTGCCACGGCTTCATCAGGTAGTGGTCGAGCTTCACCTCGTTGATCGCCCGGATCGCCGCGTCGGTATCGGCATAAGCGGTCAGCAGCACCCGCCGCGCCTCCGGATAGAGTTCCATCGCTTTGGCGAGAAACTCGACCCCGCTCATTCCGGGCATCCTTTGGTCGGCGATGAACAGCGCGATCACCCGGTTGGCCAGCTTCAGTTCGCCCAACACCTCCAGCGCCTCCGCCCCCGAGGCCGCGCGCTCGATGTCATAATGCGCCGCATAATGCCGCCTCAGGTCGCGCGCCACCGCGGCGAGAACCGAAGGTTCGTCGTCGACCGCCAGGATCACCGGTTTTTCCATGGCTAGGCCTGGATGATGTGGGACAGGGGAGCGGCCGGTGGCGGCAGCTTGATCTCGTCCCTGAGGCTCGCCGCCTCCTCACGCGCCTCGGCCGCCGCCTGTGGCTCGCCCAGCGCGTCGGCGACGTCGCCGAGCACGCTCAGGGCATTGGCGAGGTAAGGCTTGAGGTCCATGCGGCGGAAATAGGCCACTGCCGAAATCATGGCCTCACGCGCCTCAGCAGCCCGGTTGAGTTGCAGCAGGGCGCGCGAAAACGGCATGGCCAGCGCCGCGACCACAAATTTGTCGTCGGTCGATCGGGCGCTTTCGATGGCGCTGCGCAACTTCTCGACCGAGTCGGTCGAGCCCTTCTCGAATTCGGCCTCCGCCTCACCCGCTCGTATCAGGTTTATGTAATAATCCATGCCGATGGCGTCGGCGAGCTTCAGCGAACGCCGAAACTGCACCAGCGCATCGTCGATATTTCGTCGATCGAGTTCGCCGCGGCCGACGCCGAAATAGGCCACGCAGGCGCATTCCAGTCCGTTAGCGGACATCGCAAGGTCGGCGCCGAGATGCGCATGCTCCAGCCCCTTCTTGCTGTCGCCCATATCGTAGTAGGCCATGCTGGCGCCGATATGCACGTCGGCCTTCTTCACCGGCGAGCCGATGCTGGTGATCAGTGCCAGAGCCTCCTCGATCAAGGCGTTGGCCTCGTCGAACTGCCCCAGCCGCGCCAGCGCGATCGCCCGATAGGTCAGCGCATGGCCCAGGATATCCGGCGCGTCCTGCTGGCGCGCCAGGTCGATTACCTCGGCCAACTTCTCTTCCCCGGAGCGGGCGTCCCGTTCAACCAGCGACCAGGTGGCGATGAACAACGGCAGCAGCAGCACCTGTTCGTCGCCGGTCTCAGCGGCAAGAGCCTGTGCCTCCTCGAGGTACGGGAAGCCGCGCGACGGGAAACCGGTGACCACGTGCACATTGCCCACCCACGACAAGGCCAGACCGAGTCGGCGCTTGTCGCCGAGTTCGCGGGCGATCTGTACCGCCTGCTCGACCTTTTCCAGCACGCCCTCGTACTGGCCGCGGCGGTTGCGCACCCACGCCCACTCGAGCACCGCATCGATCAGCTCGGCAGGCATGGCGTCGGGCATCTTCTCGAGTGTCGAAAGAATCCGGTCCCGATGTTCGAGTTCCTCCCGCACTGCGTAGAGCCTGCGCGCATTGTCGGCGGCGATCCTTGCATATTGCAGCGTCCGCTCGAGGTCGCCGGCTTCCTCGAAATGGTGCGCCAGCATCGCCGCGAACTCGTCGCGTCGTTCGGCGAACAGCACTTCCAGCGCCGAGCCGCAACGTGCGTGGAGGTCTCTGCGCCGCGACCGCAGCAGCAGGTCATAGGCTGCCTCGCAGGTCAGCGCGTGCTTGAAGATATACTCCCGTTCCGGGTCGCGCGCCTTCTCGCGCACCAGTTGCTCGTAGCTCAGCGTCGCCAGGTGCGGTTCGACATGCTCGATCCGCTCCATTGCCGGACCGCTATGCAGCACCGATTCCAGTATCCGGTGCTGGAACACCCGCCCAATCACCGCTGCCGTCTGCGCCACCCGCTTGGTGGCGTCGGGCAGCCGGTCGATACGCGAACTGAGCACGCCCGCCAGCGTGTCCGGAATGGTGGCTTCGAGGATGGCGCGGGTGGCCCGCCAGTGCTCGCCCTCGCGCACCACCTGTCCGCCGTCGATCAGCGACCGCAGCACCTCCTCGAGATAGAACGGGTTGCCCTCCGAGCGCTCGAGGATCTGCGCCCGGATGCTCTCCGGCAGGTCCTCGATATGCAAGAGGTTGCCGAGCAGTTCGCTGGAACCCGCCGCGTCGAGCGGCTCGAGGTCGATGCGCGAGAAACTGGCACCGAGGCTCCCCTGCAGCCGATCCAGCAATTGCCAGCTTTCCGCCTTGCGATCGGGCCTCGTGATTGTCACCAGCATGATCGGCTCGAACGCCGCCAGCGTTGCCACCTGGGCGATCAGTTCCAGCGTCGCCGAGTCCGACCAGTGCAGGTCGTCCATCACCATTACATAGGGCGTCATGCTGCCATCGGCGTGCATCACCGACTTGATGGCGTTGACGATCGCCGCCGCGACGCCGTTGACCACCGAGTCGCCTGACATGGCGCGCAGTGCGGTGCGGCTTTGATCCCCTTCTACAGCCATCATGGTTTCGTAGAACGGGATGTCGCTCGGCTTGAGCCCCAGCCGTTCGACCCAGGCCGCGATCTTTTCCCGCACCGCGGCGGGCGCATCCATATCGTCGGCCCCCACGATCACCCGGCCCAGCTGTCGCCATGGGTAGTAGGGAACCGACTGACCATACGAGATGGCCCGCGATTCCCGCCAGATCGGCCGCGGCTCGGGCAGCGCATCGCGCAGGTGCTTCAGTTCGGCGATCAGCCGCGATTTGCCGAGACCGGCTTCGCCGATCACCGCCACCACCGAGCCCATGCCCTTGCTCAGCTCGGCCAAGCGGTCGCGCAGCAGGCCGATTTCACGGTCGCGCCCGACCAGCGGCGACGACAGCCCCGCGAGCCCTCGCGTCGCTTCAGGCACCGCCTTGATGCCGGCGACCTCATAGCACTCGACCGCCTCGCTCTTGCCTTTCATTTCGATCCGGCCGCGCGGCCGGAAATCGAACAGCGCATGCACCAGCTTGTAGGTATCGGCGCTGATCAGCACCGTGCCCGGTTCGGCTGCCGACTGCAGTCGCGCCGCGACATTGGCGGCGTCGCCGAGCGCCGTATACTCGGTCTTGATCGCATCGCCGACAAAGGCCAGCACCGCCGTGCCGGTATTGATTCCGACCCGCAAATCGAAATCGACGCCGTGCTGCTGCCTGATGCCGCCGGCATAACGCATCGCCGCGTCCTGCATTTCGAGTGCGGCGCGCACCGCCCGCTCGGCATCGTCCTCGTGCGCCACCGGCGCCCCGAACAGCGCCAGCACCGCGTCGCCCATCAGCCGCGAAACCGTGCCGCCATATTTCGAGACTGCCGCATTCATGAAGGCGAAGGCGCCGTTCATGATGCCGGCCCAATCCTCCGGATCCATCTGTTCGGCAATGGTGGTGGAGCGTGCTACGTCAGCAAACAGCACCGTCGCAAAACGGCGTTCGCCTTCAACGGGCCGGGCGATTTCGAGCGCATTACCGCAATTGGCGCAAAACCTAGCCGCGTCCGGGTTGCTGAAACCGCACTTGAGACACGTCTGCATCGCCATCTCTCGATGGACCCGCCGATCGGACGTCAAGCCCATCGGCTACAAGTCCTGTTGGTACCTTAACGGTCAGCACTGGCCCAAACAAGCCACGGCCGCGGGAGCGTTGTGGCCCGATCATCGGCACGCCTGCGAGAATAGGTCGCAATTGACAAGCCCGTGTACCGATGTGATCATCAAGTCCTAAGTGCCGGTGCCTAAAGCAAATATGGCTCCGATTCTAGCTGGCTCGAGACCATCCGGGCCATGTTTGCTCTGTAGCGATGCGTCAATGCATGGCCGAAGACGAGCAGAAAACCTGCTGCGCCCGATGTCTGTTTTGCGCCCCGCTTAGGCGCCGACTGCCTCATCGTCTGCCCTCGGGAGGGGAGTGGGATGGTCGTAGCAGTCGTTCTCGTCCTGATCGTCTTCGGCTCAGTGGCGTTCCACTTCCTGAGCCCCTGGTGGTGGACGCCGATCGCCTCCAACTGGGGCTACATCGACAACACCATCATCATCACCTTCTGGATCACCGGTGCGGTATTCGCGGCGGTCGTGCTGTTCGTCGCCTATTGCGTTTGGCGCTTCCGCCACAAGGATGGGCAGAAGGCCGATTACGAACCCGAGAACAGGCGGCTCGAGAACTGGCTGATGGGGCTGACCGCGGTCGGCGTTGCCGCCATGCTGATCCCGGGCCTGTTCGTCTGGGGCCAGTTCATCACCGTGCCGGCCGATGCCACCGAGGCCGAAGTGGTCGGCGCGCAATGGCAATGGTCCTACCGGCTGCCTGGCGCCGACGGCAAACTGGGGCTCTCCGACACCCGGCTGGTTGCCGCCGACAACCCCTACGGCATCAAGCCTGACGATCCCAATGGCCATGACGACGTGCTGATCGAGGCCGATTACCTGCATCTGCCGGTCGACAAGCCAGTGAAAATGTTGCTGCGCTCGGTCGATACGCTGCACGATTTCTATGTCGCCGAGTTCCGCTCCAAGATGGATATGATCCCCGGCGCCGTCACCTATTTCTGGTTCACCCCCACTCGCACCGGCCAGTTCGAAGTGCTCTGCGCCGAGCTCTGCGGCACCGGCCACCCCTATATGCGCGGCGGTGTCGTGGTCGATACCCAGGCCGATTACGACGCCTGGCTCGCCGGCCAGCAGACTTACGCCCAACTCTACGCTCCGGAGGTTCTCAAGACGGCCGATTTGAACTGAGGCCGCCGGATTTTCCGGGCGCGATTTCGCATCAGACGAAGTGCGAGGAGGCACTCTGATGGTCGACGCCACTCATGGGCCCGATGCCCACGCCGCCGAGTTTCCGGATGTCGAGCTCTATCATCCGAAGAGCTGGTGGACGCGCTACGTCTTCTCGCAGGACGCCAAGGTGATCGCCATCCAGTATGCCAGTACGGCGCTGGCCATCGGCATGCTGGCGCTGGTGCTCAGCTGGCTGATGCGCATGCAGCTGGCCTTCCCCGGTTTCCTCACCTTCATCGACGCGGCGGCCTACTACCAGTTCATCACCATGCACGGCATGATCATGGTGATCTACCTGATCACCGCGCTTTTCCTCGGCGGCTTCGGCAACTACCTGATCCCGCTGATGCTGGGCGCTCGGGATATGGTGTTCCCCTACGTCAACATGCTCAGCTACTGGACCTACCTGCTAGCCGTGCTGGTGCTGGTGCTGAGCTGGTTCACCCCGGGCGGCCCGACCGGCGCCGGCTGGACCCTCTATCCACCGCAGGCCATCCTCTCCAACACGCCGGGCCAGGAATCCGGCATCGTGCTGATGCTGGTGTCGCTGATCCTGTTCGTCATCGGCTTCACCATGGGTGGGCTCAACTACATCGTCACCGTGCTGCAGGGCCGCACCCGCGGCATGACGCTGATGCGCATGCCGTTGACCGTCTGGGGCATCTTCATCGCCACGGTCATGGCCATGCTGGCCTTCCCGGCGCTGTTCGTTGCCTGCGTGATGATGCTGTTCGACAAGCTGCTCGGCACCAGCTTCTTCATGCCGGCTCTGGTCGAGATGGGCGAGCTGCTGCCGCATGATGGCGGCAGCCCGATCCTGTTCCAGCACCTGTTCTGGTTCTTCGGCCACCCCGAGGTCTACATCGTGGCGCTGCCGGCTTTCGGCATCGTCTCCGACCTGATCAGCACCCATGCGCGCAAGAACATCTTCGGCTACCGCATGATGGTCTGGGCCATCGTCATCATCGGCGCCTTGAGCTTCGTGGTCTGGGCCCACCACATGTATGTGAGCGGCATGAATCCTTATTTCGGGTTCTTCTTCGCCGTCACCACGCTGATCATCGCCGTGCCCACGGCGATCAAGGTCTATAACTGGGTGCTCACGCTGTGGCGCGGCGATATCCACCTCAACCCGCCCATGCTGTTCGCGCTGGCCTTCATCGTCACCTTCGTCAATGGCGGGCTCACCGGGCTGTTCCTCGGCAACGTGGTGGTCGACGTGCCGCTGTCCGACACCATGTTCGTGGTGGCGCATTTCCACATGGTGATGGGCGTCGCGCCGATCCTCGTGATCTTCGGCGCCATCTACCACTGGTACCCCAAGATCACCGGTCGCATGCTCGACAACACCATGGCGCACCTCCATTTCTGGGTGACTTTCCTCGGCGCTTACCTGATCTTTTTCCCCATGCACTATCTCGGCATCATGGGGGTGCCGCGACGCTATTTCGAATCCGGCGACATCTCGTTCCAGCCACCCTCGGCGAACGATCTCAATGTTTTCATCACCGTGATGGCGCTGATCGTCGGCGCGGCGCAACTGCTCTTCGTCTTCAACCTGATCTGGTCGATCCGCCACGGCAAACCGTCCGGCGGTAACCCGTGGCGAGCCACCACGCTCGAGTGGCAGACGCCCGAGACGCCGCCTGCCCACGGCAATTTCGGTCGCGAACTGCCGGTGGTCTATCGCTGGGCCTATGACTACAGCGTGCCCGGCGCCGCCGAGGACTTCATCCCGCAGAATCAGCCTGGCACCAACCCGCCACATTCCGAAGCGCCCAAACAGCGTGCGACCAAGCGCCGGAGCGCCAAACCATGAGCGTCGTGGTGATGTTCTTTGCCATCATCGCCGGCCTCGCCGGCTGGTGGCTGGCGCGCCAGCGGCTGACCGTGAAGCCATGGCTGGAGCAGGGGGTGATCGAAGGGGTTCCGGATTTCCAGGCCTCGCGTGATCCGGCCAAGCGGGTTGGGCTCGGCTTTCTGCTCGCCGTCGTCGGTTCGCTGTTCGCACTGTTGACCGGCGCCTATTTCATGCGCCGCGAACTGGGCGACTGGCAGCCGCTGCCGGTACCGCCGATCCTGTGGTTCAACACCACTATGCTGGTGGCCTCGAGCATCGCGCTCGAATGGACCCAGCGGGCCGTACGCCAGCGCAACCAGACGCAGGTGCGCCTCGGCCTCGTTGCGGCAGGACTGTTCGCCGTCACCTTCCTCATCGGCCAGTTGCTCGCCTGGGGCGAGCTTGCGGCCTCCGGCTATCTGGTCGACGGCAATCCGGCCAACAGCTTCTTCTATCTGGTCACGGGGCTGCATGGCCTCCACATCCTCGGCGGCCTCGTGGCGCTGGGCTGGGCCGGCTTCAAGGCCTGGCGCACAGGCGGGGTCGAAAGTGTCCGGCTCAATGTCGAGCTCTGCGCCACCTATTGGCTGTTCATGCTGTTCGTCTGGATGGTGCTGCTCAGCCTGCTGGCCGGCTGGGCCAGCGATTTCATTGCATTCTGCCAGCAGTTGCTGAGCTGAGGGGAGCCTCACATGTCCGATCCGGCCGTGACTCACACCGATCCGCAACCGGGCCTCACCGGTTTCGTCTCCGACTGGTCGTCCGACAAGACCGCCTTCAAGACCGCCTCCTGGGGCAAGGCGATGATCTGGATCTTCCTGCTGTCGGACACCTTCATCTTCAGCTGCTTTCTCATCGCCTACATGACGGTGCGGATGTCGACCACTGAGCCGTGGCCGAACTCGTCCGAGGTATTCGCGCTCGAGATCGGTGGCGTCCACATGCCGCTCATCCTCATCGCCATCATGACCTTCGTCCTGATCTCCTCGAGCGGCACCATGGCGATGGCGGTGAATTTCGGCTATCGCCGCGACCGGGTGAAGACGACGGTGCTGATGCTGCTGACCGCGGCGCTCGGCGCCACCTTCGTCGGCATGCAGGCGTTCGAGTGGACCAAGCTGATCTCCGAAGGCGTCCGTCCCTGGGAAAACCCCTGGGGGGCGCCGCAGTTCGGTTCGGTGTTCTTCATGGTCACCGGTTTCCACGGCACCCACGTCACCATCGGGGTGATCTTCCTGCTGTTGATGGCCCGCAAAGTCTGGCGCGGCGATTTCGACACCGGCAAGAAGGGTTTTTTCACCTCACGCAAGGGCCGCTGGGAGATCGTCGAGATCACCGGCCTCTACTGGCACTTCGTCGACCTGGTGTGGGTGTTCATCTTCGCGCTGTTCTATTTGTGGTGAGATCCAAATCATGGCTGAAGCACACATGAGCTCACAAACCCTCGCGGCCCCCGCCGCCCACGAAGAGGGCCAGCAGCACCCCATCCGCCTCTACCTGATCGTCTGGTTCTGGCTGTTCGTCCTCAGCGCCTGCTCCTATGCCGTCGATCTGCTGCAGTTCCAGGGGTACCTGCGCTGGGGCCTGATCCTGATGCTGATGGTGGGCAAGGCCGGGCTGATCGTCGCGGTGTTCATGCACATGGTGTGGGAACGGCTGGCGCTCAGCTACGCCATCCTCGTGCCGCCGGTGCTGGTGCTGGTCTTCGTGATCCTGATGGCGTTCGAGGCCGATTACACTTTCTTCACGCGCCTCGAATTCTTCGGCGCGGGACCCGCAGGGCCCGCACCGGTGGTGCACTGAAGCGCGACTGGTGGCCTACTGGGCAGGTGGGGGCGGCGAGAAGGTAGCGAGGTAGGCGATGACGTTGACGGCGTCCTCGGGCTTGGCGAGGCCGGCGAAGGTCATCTTGGTGCCCTTGACGAAATCCTTGGGCTTGGCGAGGAACTGCGCCAGCGTCTCGGGCGTCCACACCAGCCCGCCGGCCCCGGCATCCTTCATCGCCTGCGAGTAGCTGAAATCGATCGATCCGGCAGTGCGCCCGACCACGCCGTTGAGCTCGGGCCCAACCTTGTTCTTGGCGCCTTCACCGACCGCATGGCAGGCCATGCACTTCTTGAACACCGTCTCGCCCAGCGCCACGTCGCCCTGTGCCAATGCCCCGCCGCCGCTCAGCATGAGAACGGCAATTGCAATCGCAGTCCGAACCATCGCACGACCTCCCTGACTGACCACGCACCCGAAATCAGCTCCCGGTACGTCGGGTCAGCGGGGTGAGTATAGCGCAAGTGCCGACGATGAGATGGGATTTCCTTGCGCACCCGCGGAACGCCGCTGGCTAGAACGAGGGGGAGTCTCCAAACTCAAAGATGCGGCCATGAAAATCCAGCAGTTTGCCTGCGAGGTAGAGCTGGTGGTTGGTGTTGTGGTCCGCCGTCGTGGTGACCCGGATGCGTTTGGCTCCGAGGATCCGTTCTGCCTGCCGCGCTCCCTCCAGGTCGCGCTCATTGGAGGCGTGGATCAGCAGAACCTGGCCGCGGCGCTTGGCATTGCAGGCGCAGATCGGATCAAAGGCCTGGAAGTTCTGGCCCTGCGTCAGCCGGTAGATCGGCCAGGCGAAAACTCCACCGACAGCCACCGAGCGATCGGCCCCAGCCAGCAGGCCGAACCGGATCGCCGGCAACCCGCCGCTACTGGTGCCGTAGCAGTAGAGGCGTCGATACACGGCGAACCGCAGGTCCGTCGCCAGCCGCCGCTGCAGCGACAGCATGTCGGGCGCGTAATCGGCGATGCCATCATAATAGTGATTGTTCGCGCGGTCGCACAGGATGACGACATCGAACAGCTGGGACGGGAGGTACTGCAGGTATAGCGACCAGGCCATGTTGGGGCGCTGGGATCGGCCGCAGAACGTCACGATCAGCGACTTCTGGTTGGCCTGGCCTTCGCCGCGAAATAGTACCACGTCTCGTCCCACATGCTCGCGCCGGTAGTTCTGAGGCAGCTTCCGGTGCAGCTCGCCGAGGATGAACGATTTCCTCAGCGCCTCGGCGGCAGACCCGGGCAGCTCGGCTAGAAGTGGCAGTATCTCGCTAAGCTCGCGGGGCGTGTATTGATCCTCGAGCGAAAAGACTGTCTTCCTCGCCACCGGAACTGAGGTCGCGGCTCGCAATGCGTCCAGATGGTCTTTAAGCGCTGGCAGTTTGCTTCGCCATAACTGTTGCCACCACATCGGATAGTCGAGCAGCCCCGGCGAGGTCAGCCGTATCCAGCACGACACCGCTGCGCTTCTCGATCTCCACCCCCCATTCGACCAAGTCGAGACTGTCGAGTTCGAGTTCCTCCAGCGTGAGATCGCTGTCGGGGGCCTGCAAGCGGTCCGAAACCGCCGGATTGTTGAATGACCGCGCCGTCTGGTGCAGGGCCTCGACGATCATTACTCTTGTTTCGGCAGCAGTCACTTGATCACCTCCACTTCGAATCTCGCCGGCACGATGAAGACGTAGCTGTCGGTTGCCAGTTGATAGTCGAGCACCCGGACCCGGCTCGTCAGCTTCGACAGGATGGCGACGGCGGCGGACCAGAGCTCGAGCGATAAGGGTCGGCCGAGGCAGGCATGCGCGCCGGCCCCAAAATAGCGGTGGTGTTCACTCACTGGGCCATGTGCGTAGGTCTGCAGTACCACACGGACCCGATCCCCCTCCGCAAGGTCGAGCCCGGCAACCTTCACCGGTCCCGAAGCGATCCGTTCGACGAACGGCACTGCAGTTCGATGCGGCATTCTGGTGAAGGTAATCTGGTCGAGCGGCGTATCGGCGTTGTCGGTGAACACCTGGGACAAGCTCTCGGCCAGCGTTCCGACCAGTGCATCCTTGCCGACGACCAGCAGGCCCAGGCGCATTCCGATCTCGTCCTCGTCGATATCTCCGAGCCGCTCGCGCAGATGCGCCTCCAGTGGCGCCATGTCCGCTTCGAGGCCGATGCGGCGGCTCATGCCGATCGACTTGTCGAACACCTGTGAGACGTGATCGAGCGCCAGTCGATCGGGCAAGTCGGTATCGACCAGGGTCGCAAACAGCTGGCGGACAAGCGGCTTGATTACCTCGCCCATGAGTTCGACCCGACCCGGACGCGCAAATGCCGCCAGGTGGCGAGGCAGTTGCTCTTCGGCCCAGGCGCGTATTGCCTGATGCCGTCCGGCGATGAACGTGCTGGCACGCCGCCGTACTTCGGTGTGGCGCTCACCGTGCATGCTGAGCGGAATATGCTCGAAGGCGAAGGCCACGCTGGCGAACGCGTCGCCGAGGCCTGACGGCATGTTGCGATAGTGTTCGAGTGCCGGAGCAGGATAGAGCACCGGGTTTGACAGCACTTCGCGGCATAGGTCGGGCTCCGTCACAATCCATGCCCGCGTCGTGCGATCGAAGAACGGCCCCGACTGACGCGCCGAGACGAGGAAAGCGTCCCGTTCCGCTTGGCGGTAAATCGTCAGATAATTGTACCGGGCCGATTCGCTCACGCCATGCCCTCCAGGCGATGCGGGGCGGCAGCGTCACGAGACGATGCACCGCGTTGTGCGTGCCAATTGGTAGCCTCTCACCGCTTGCGGGGCAATCTCAGTGGGATGATTGATCGGATCGGGCTACTTCGCAGCCCGTGACAGTCGATTTCGCTATGACTACAGTATCCAGGCTGAAACCCGGAGGGGCGATGCAGGGTCAAACTAGTTTTCTGTCCCACCTGGCAAGCCATGGAACCAATGTCGCCGTCGTCACCGAAGGGCTGACGTTCGGCTACGACGAGCTGCTGCGCCGCATCGAAGCGCGGGTGGCCGCGTTTGACGGGGAGGGCATTGGCCGCGGCAGCGTGGTCGGCCTTGAGCTTGCTGATGAGGTCGAGCATCTCGTTGCCGCACTCGCCCTCCTCGCGATAGGTGCGCGCCATGTCACCCGGCCGACCCACGACCCGGTCGAGGCCAACGAAAATCTGTCGCGGCGCGTCAGGGCCACACATGACCTCAACGCCGGCGGGGTAATCCAGCGCGGCGGCGCGCGCCCGGAGCTGGCGGCTACCGAAGGGGTCGTGTACCTGAAGACGTCCGGCACCACCGGCGGCATGAACGTCATCGGCTTTTCTACGACGCAGCTGGCGCAGCAGGCGCTGCGTCACCCCGAGTATGCGTCGGAGCGCCTCCTCCGCCTGGCGCCGATCGAACACAACAACTCCAAGCGCCATCGGCTCTACTGCGCCATCATGGGCGGCGCCAACGTCTTCCGGCCAGCCGGCGAATTCGACGTGGCCGAGTTCTGTGCACGGCACCGGGTGAGTTGCCTCGATATCTCCCGCATGCACGCGTCTGACCTCGCCGCTCAGGGCGGACTCGGCCGCTTCGTGGGCGTCAAGCTGCGCACCGGCGGCTCAGCTGTTCCGATCGATGTCAGGCGCGCCATCGAACAGCGGGTTACCCCGCTTCTCTATGTCCGCTACGCCTCGACCGAGAGCGGGGCGATCTCCATGGCCGGACCAGGTGAGCACGACGAAATGGAATCGGTGGGTCGCCCCTTGCCAGGCGTGGAGCTGGAGATAGTCGATCTGGAGGGCAAGGTGCTGCCCGCGGGAGAGACCGGCCGCATCCGCCTGCGCGCCCCGGGCGTCGCCACCGGGTATCTCGACGGCGGCGAGCAGACCGCGAGCCGGTTCCGGGACGGCTGGTTCTGGCCGGGTGACGTCGGCATGTTGCGGGCTGACGGCAGCCTCGTGGTGCAGGGGCGACAGGACGATATGATGATCCTCAACGGCATCAATATTTTCCCCGGCGAGATCGAGCGCGTGCTGGAGCGGCATCCCGACGTAAGGGTAGCCGCCGCGCTTCCGCTGACCTCCGTGGTGCACGGGCAGATTCCCGTCGCAGCTGTCGAACTGGTCGAGGGCGCGACCACTACGGCCGCCGAACTGCAGCGTTTCGCGCGCGAACACTTGGCGCTGCGCGCGCCCAGGCGCGTGATGGTCCTGCCCAGTTTGCCGCGAAACAGCCAGGGCAAGGTGCTGCGGCGCGAGATTGCATTGGTATTCCAGATGGGGAAGCGCACATCGTGACGACCGACGAACCAAACATGGCCGAGGCTGAGGCGCACGGGATGGGTGAGGGTGAGCTGCGCCAGATGCTGGTCGATGCGATCGACGAGTCCACCATCGTCGGCTTGCGCAGTTCCGGACTTATGGTGGGGTTTCTCAACGGCACCACCGACATTCCGTTCGAGGCGCTGGAGATGGATAGCATGGGCGCGATGGAGCTTTGTATCGCCGTCGAGATAAATACTGGCGTGGAAATCGTGCCCGCCGAACTGCTCGAGCTGGGCTCGCTTGGCGCAGTCGTCAAATCCATCACGGAGCGTCGTGAGTGATCGACGAATTCTTCCGGCATATCGGGAGGGTGACCTCCGCCAATATGCTGAACCTTGCCATTATCGATGCTCTGAACGTGATGACGCCGGCAGAGGTGATCGTCATGACCGAGGCTATTCATCGTACGGACTGGCAGTTCCCGGGCAAGGTGCCGCCTGAGCGCATCCGCGAGTTCACCAATTATGTTCGCAGTGCGGTCGCGCACACGGTCCGGGCCATGTACAGCGCCGGCAAACCTGCGCCGGAGGACTACAGCCGCTTCGTGCTGACCGAAGGGGTGCGGATCTTCGCCGGCGCCGGACAACCCGACGGTCGCGTCCTGATTGTGGCGTTCCCGGGCAATGGCGGACGCCTCATGATGCCGCTTCCTATCATCCTGCAACACCTTCCGCCGCAAAAGGTCGACATGGTGATGGTGCCAGACTGGAAGAAGGCGAACTACCGCCGAGGGATTCCACCCCTTGCCGACACGCTCGAAGAGGCGCTGCAAGTGTTGAAGCGACATCTGCCGGGTGGCTACGATCGGGTTGTCACGTTCGGAACCAGTAGCGGCGGTATACCGTCATTGCTGGCGGCGCCGGTCGTCGGTGCCGATACCGTACTGGCCGTCGGCGCCGGCAAGCTTGATGACGAGCGCTGGGCCAGCGGCCGTGGCCGCACCAAGCGCCAGCTGATGGAAAGCGCCGCGCCCGAACTTGCCGGGCGTCGGGTATCCCTGGTCTATGGTGCGCAAAGCCTCGATGACGCGGTCTCAGCCGATGCGATCGCGGCGCTTGTTCCGCACGCCGAAAAGGTCAGCGTCGCGTTTGAGGGTGTCGAGGTGAAGCATGTGGCACTCATCCCGATGGTAGATCATGCCAGTTTGCTCCCCTTCCTGGCAGAACGTCTTGGGTTGAACTGAGAGTGACTGGCCGCCGCTTCAGTCTGGTAGCTGTTTGCGAGCAGCCGGCTAGCGATGCCCTTTTCCCCACCAGGTAGTGCGATGGACCGCAGCGAGTATCGTATCGAAGTCTTGAGCGGCTCGTATGAGGCGTTGGGCATGGTACTGGACCTGCTGTCGCGCCATCCGCCGTTTGCCGACTGGCCGCTCAGTCGACTTAGCAAGTCGATTCGCCGACAATTGCAGCAGGGGCGCCAGGTCGGCGCACTGTCATCGTCGAACGAACTTGTCGCCTATGCGGGATGGACGCCGACGTTGCAGGCCAGCGCCGAGCTCTGGATCCAGGACCGCGGGCCGCTCAAGGTGCTTGAGCGCGGCTACGATGCGATGGCAATGACCATCGTTGTCAGTCCCCAGCCTGGAGTAGCTAAAGCATTGATGCGCAAGGCAAGAAAACTAAATCCGGATACACAGTGGTTCTTTAAGCGGTCATACGGGCACCAACTGCGTGAATCGCGAAAGACTGCTCTTCGTGACAGCGCTGCGCGCGCTGAAGACTCGTCAGAGGCATAGCAGTGCGGTCATGGTCATGTGTCTTTTCGACCACGATTTCCGCGGATACTGACGATCGAGGCGTTAATGCTGCAATTTGGGCTCGTCGCGCGCGAAATTGCGAGCTACTTTCGATTCCAGTCGGCTTGGGAGTCGGAACGTGAAGAACAAAGCAATTCTGCTTAGGTCCGTTTCTGCCATCGCAACGGCAGCTGCATCCACTGCTGGTGGTATGCAGCACGCGAACGCGCAGGTTCTGGCGCCGGGTGCGAACGGCTACTACTACAGCGTTTCAGGTGGGCTGATGTTCAGCTCGTCCGAGAAATACCTGGCCGCCGTTGAGGACAAGGTCGGGGTCGACCAACTCGGTTCGCAGTACAGCAGCTATTCGAGCAGCTTCTCGAGTGGTGGCAGCACCGGCTTCAGCAGCGAAAGTGCAGGTGCCTGGAGTTCATTCAGCAGCTCGTACAGCAGCGGTCTGGATGATTTCAAGGGCATTTTTGGTTCGGTTTCCTTCGGCAAGCAACTGGATCCGAACTGGGACGTCAGAGGGACAGTCAGCATTGTCGATGGAGGATCTGTCTCCGCCTACACCAGTGCCGACAAGTCCTGGTGGGAGCGCGACTACTTCTCGAGTTACAACTCTGGATCCAGCTACACCTACTCCTCGTTCGATAGCGGGTATAGCAGAGCTTGGGCGCGTGGCACGTACAAGTTCGGCTATCTGGCTGCTGACCTCGAGTTCGGCTACACGCCGGTTCTCAGCGACAGCTTCAATGTGAGGCTATTCGCCGGTCTCCGCGCTCTGGCCTTCAAGAGCAGCTTCGAAGGCGTGGCCGGTGGCTCCGGCTGGGAGTGGGGCAGGTTTTCTTCGTATAGTTCCGATTTCGGCAGCTACTGGGGTGGGGACTCCAGCTACTACGAGAATTTCTTTAGCGGCGTGACCGACGTTACCTTTACCGGTGTCGGCCCGCGGGTCGGCGCCCAGGTCGCTACGCGGTTCGAAGGGACGAATTTCGGCCTTTCGGGATCCGTGGCGTCGTCGGTGCTGTTCGGCACCAAGACAGTCCGCGTCTCTGGTTACTTCTCCAGCTACAACGAGTACTCGTCGTGGAACTCCGAGACCGGTGGGACCTCTGGTTCCAGCTTCGATTCCGGCCGTGGATCCTCGTCGAGCTCGGACAGCGCAACTGTCCTGGATCTGCAGGCGTCCGTGGGTCTGGACTATTACCTCAACGACAACACTGCCCTGACCGTGGGCTACCAGGCCGAGAAGCTGTACGAACTCGACAGCGACTCAGATCCGGCGACTTCGATCGACACGCTGACACACGGCGCGTTCATCAAGCTGTCCGGCACGTTCTGATCGGATCGCACATCTCGTGGCCGGCCGCGGCATTGCCCGGCCGGCCCTTTTTCATGCGCTCGCATCGCAGGCGTTTCGTGCAAATATGCGCCAAGCTGGCGGATGTTCCGCGCGCCAGCTAACCTCATGAAGTTACTGGTTGTGCTGCTAGTGAGTAGGATACGACGTTGAAGCTGTTGTTCAGTGCTATCAACTGCACGCTCGACACCAGCAATGGTGCGGCGATCAGCATCAAGACCTTCCTGCGCTTCCTCAGCCGCTACGGTGTCGAGTGTCGGTCGCTCAGCTCCAATGTCTACGACCGGCCAGCTCCCGGCAGTGCACTGGCCAACGTGACGTCCACTGGCGCCAAGCCAGTACAGGAACCCGGCTTGCCGCAGACACTCTGGCTGGGAGTCGACGGTGACGTTCATCACTACATCGAATTCACCGATCACCTGACGCAGAAGGCATTTACAGTCGAGGACGAGCAGACGCTCTACAATCGTGCGTTGCGCATGCTCGAAACCTACCAACCCGACGTGCTGCTGCTTTACGGCTCGCGTCGCTATGAGCGTTCGCTGTTGCGCAAGGCGCGCGAGCGCGGGATCGCGACGGTCTTCTACTTGGTGCATCCAGGCTACAAGAAGCTCGAGGCCTTCACCCATGTCGATCACATCTTCACCGACACTGAGGCTACCCGGCAGTTGTTTGCCGACCGTTTTGGGTTCGATTGCCAGGTCATCGGCAAGTTCATCGAAAAACCGGTGCCGCCCGCCAATGCCCAGGAGCCGCAATACGTCACTTTCATCAATCCATCCGCCGAGAAGGGCGTGACGTTGTTTCTGCGCATCGTCGAACTGGCGGCGCAGACGCTTCCCGATGCAAAGTTTCTCGTCGTCGAGAGCCGAAGCAGCCTCGCGGATGCTGAGCGGCGCACCGGCATAAACCTCAGCCGCTACCCCAACCTCTCTCGGGTCGGACTGCAGAAGGACATGGGTGCGGTGTTCGCCGCCACCAAGGTCCTGCTCGCTCTGTCACTCTGGCATGACAGCGGGCCGCGCGTGTCGGTCGAGGCTCTGTCGATGGGGATTCCGGCCGTTGTCACCAATCGTGGCGGGCTGCCCGAGTTGGTCGGCAACGCGGGTATCGTCATCGATCCTCCTCCGCCGCTGGTGAAGGACCATTGGTTGGTGCCGCCACTGACCGACGCGATCGCTTGGGTCGAGGTGCTGCGCGCGCTCCTGACTGATGATGAGGTCTACCAGCAGTATCGGCAGGCGTCCTTCGAACGCTGGAAGGAACATGATCCGGCTCTGCGGCTTCCAAAGATCGTCGCCCGGCTGGAAGCGTTGGTCCGAGAGGTCAGGGCGCGGGCTCCCGCACAGGCATGAGCGCCGCACCAAAGCCCGAGCGGAAACGCCTTCCCGTCCACTTGGCGAGCGGTTTCGCCGAGTTGTCTTACGCCGTCTACGAGCCGCCGAAGGCGGGGCGAACCGTTCTGTGCATTCCCGATTTCCTCGGCAACTCTGCAGATTTCTCGCGGCTCGCCACCATGCTGTCCTCACACGGGTTTCGGGTGATCTGTCCCGATTTGCCTGGGCGGGGAGCTAGCGCCCATCTCAATGTGGCCGACTACAACCCGCACACCTACATGGTGTCCCTGCTTACCCTCGCGCAATCGTCGGGTGAGGGCCGTCTGATGGTCGTCGGCAAGGGATGGGGCGGTCTGCTCGCGCTCGGCCTGGCGCGGTTGCCCGAACTTGCCATATCGAAGCTGGTACTCACCGATCTGGGTTTCCCTTGGAAGCTTGCGATCGACGATACGATCGCGAAGGCCGCTGGAGGGCCGGTGTTTTCCACCCTCGCGGAAGCAAGGCGGCTGTTGGCGGATAGCGCTGAGTTCGCGGGTCTCACCCCCGCCCGGGTCCTGCCGCTCATCGATGGGCGCCTGCGCCAGATCGATGGCGGATACGGCTTCGATTTCGACCCGGCATTGTTGACGCCCGCTGCTACCGCCCGGTTCGCCCGGGTCAGAATTACGCCGCTGTTTGACGGCATTCGTGCCCAGTTGCTCTATCTTTCCGCCGGCAGCTTGTCGCAACGCGACCGCGCGCGCTTACGCGCCGTTCTGTCGGCGGGCGCCAATCGCACTCATGCCGAAAACCTCTCGCGGGCGGCCCGGTTGCATTTTACCAGTGCGCATGAGCTGCTGCTTATCCTTGGCTTTCTGATGAGTCGCTCGCTGCCGGCGATCTGATGTGCCGCAGCAGCTCTCCCGGATCTGGCGCATGGCGCGGCCTGCTAAGGTGAAATTGCGCCTGAGCCCATGGGGCGCCGTACCAGGCCGTCAAACTCGTCCAGCCAATAACCGAAGCGCTTCATTTGAGCTTCGTTAGCCTGGACCACCGCAGCCACTTGTTCTTCGGTCAGTGCCTCGCGCCATCGCCCTGCGCTCCCCGACTTGGATTGGGTGTCCGCCAGCGCGCTCGCAAGCTGTGTGTCGCTGACGTCCATCTTGAGAAACTGGACCAGCCGGCGGAACACGGCTGTCGGATCGGCCAGCATATCCTCGTGGCGAACCACCAGGATGCGGTCGTGAGGCTTCGTCCAAGAGGCGACGTGCTCACTCCACGATCCGATAATCTCGTAGGATCGGTCCTTGAACCTGGTCGCCTGGCGGTGGCTTTCGTTCATCACGGCGATCGTGCCGTCAATGCCGCGCTCACGGTCCTCACTATAGGCAACGACCACATCCAGCGGGTTGCGCACCAGGTACATCGCGCCAGCGGTAACATCGAAGGTGATCGTAGATGTGCCGCCATGCAAGGCCAGCTGGGAATGCGTCTTGAGCAGCAGGAAGTTCTGCGTCCGCTTGGCAAGCAGCCGGTGCGCTTGCGGTCTGATCAGCGCCAGCTCCGTGTTGCTCGTCTCATCGATCGGCTTCTTCAGGAACGGCTTGTAGAAGCGACCAAAATTCTCGTCCGGGATGATTTCCTGCAGTTTTCCCGATTTGCCACGAGCGCCGTCAGTGATGAGCGAAGTCAGGAACGCTCGTGCCCAGCTATTTCCCGATTTCGGATACGACGCCAACCAGTAAATGAAGCCCAATCTGCAATCCTCCGCCTGTCCCACCATAGGACCGGTGAGAAGCAGGTGGAAGACTTATGCCTTTCGGCAGAAGGTACCTCGACATCGGCGCACCACCCACCTTGACGCCCGCGCCGCACTCCGGCACATACGAACCCGTTGCGGGTGTAGCTCAATGGTAGAGCAGAAGCTTCCCAAGCTTACGACGAGGGTTCGATTCCCTTCACCCGCTCCAATCCGCATTCAGTTGAGATAACGGTCCCTTGAACGTTTCGTCGTGCGCGGAGCCGTTTTGAGCGCATAACGGCGACGTCTCGCGCCGCCACCTCAGTTGAAGTAACTCGCCCGCCAATCCTCGACCGCGCCGATCGTCTCCCCGGCCTCGTCGAACAGATGCACGAAGTGCTCCGGAAACCGCAGTGTGAGCTTATCGCCGGTCGCGACGCGGCTGATGCCGCGGAGCGCGAGGGCGAAATCGTTGCCGGTGCTGTCCTTGGCGTGAACGATGGTGCCCGAGCCGAGCACCTCGGTGGTGTTTGCCATAACCTCAAACGGCCCCTCGCCGAGTTCGGCGTGCTCGGGGCGGATCCCCAGCGTCACCGCGACGCCATCGGTGAACGCGAACTTTCGCCCCGGGAGGGGGACCACCGCGCCGGAGGCGAGTTCCACCGCGGCGCCGTCTCCGACGAGCCGTAGCCTGCCCTTGAGCGTGTTCATCGGCGGGGCGCCGATGAAGTGGGCGACGAACAGGTTCCTGGGCTGCGCGTAGAGTTCGACCGGGCTGCCGACCTGCTCGATACGGCCCTCGTTCAGCACCACGATCTGGTCGGCCATGGTCATCGCCTCGACCTGGTCGTGCGTCACGTAGATCATGGTCGAGCCGAGCCGCTGGTGCAGTGCGATCAGCTCGCTGCGCATCTTGATGCGGAGTTCCGCATCGAGGTTGCTGAGCGGCTCATCGAACAGGAACGCCTTGGGCTCCTTGACGATGGCGCGGCCGATGGCGACGCGCTGGCTCTGGCCGCCCGACAGCTGGTTGGGGCGACGGGCGAGGAGGTGCGTGATCTGCAGGATGTCGGCGGCCTTGGCCACCCGCGCCGCGATCTCGGGTTTGGCGAGCCGCTGGTTCTCGAGCCCGAAGCGCAGGTTCTGCTCGACGCTCATATGCGGGTAGAGCGCGTAGGATTGGAACACCATGGCCATGCCGCGGGCCGAAGGTAAGAGGTGATCGCAGCGGGCGCCGTCGATATGCACCTCGCCGCCGCTCACCTCTTCGAGCCCCGCCATCATCCTGAGGAGCGTGGACTTGCCGCAGCCGGAGGGGCCGACGAACACCGTGAACGAGCCATCTTTGATGGTGAGGTCGATACCGTGGATCACTTCCAACTGCTGGAAGCTCTTGGTCACCGATTTGAGCTGGATTTCGGCCATGGGTCTTACTGGATTTCGGGGGGCGAAACGGGTGAGGGGGCGGCGATGTCGCGGCCATCGACACTGATTTTCACGCCGGGTTGCAGCACTCCGCCGAGCAGCTCGATGCTGGTTGCGTCCCCGTCGCGGGTCAGCGTGCCGAAGGCGGTGCCGGCCGACCAGAACAGACGGAAATCACCATCGAGCTTCGGGGCAAAGCTCAGGGTGCCGGCAACGAAGTCGGCCTCGAGGCCGGAACAGGCGTTGACCAGCTGCCAGGCCGACATCGACCGGGCGTAGTAGGAGCCGCATTCGATATCGTTCCACGGGTTGCGCGCCGCGCCGTTGTGCCGGTCGCGGGCGGCGCGGACGATGTCGAGGCCCTCTTTGACCAGCCCGTGCATGATCATGTGCGAGGCCGACATGTACTCGATGCCGGTCCACACCTCCTCGGCATAGGGCGCGGCGACCATCGGCTGACGGATGCCCTCGGGATAGGTGGCGATCAGCAACCCGCCTTCGTCTTCGAAGGCATAGTTGCGGCACGGGTTGAAGTGATCGGCGAGGCTGGAACGGAAGTTGTTGGCATAGACCGAGCGCAGCGCCGTCTCGATCCGCCCCTTGTCGAGGAACCGGCCGAGGCCGGCGACTTCGGCGTGCCACTGGCCGAGGATCTGATCGGAGATGCAGCCCTCGCCCATCTGGTATTTGATCTCGCCGAACTCGTCGGACCAGTAGACCTCCATAAAGCTGTCGGCGAGGACGCCGGCGGCGCGGCCCTCGTCGAACGGGGTCAGCACCGACTTGTCGGAAAGGTCGATCTTCTGGATGAACCAGCTGCCGTTGAACAGCTCCTGGTCGATATAGGCGGCGCCGGCCTTGCCCATGCGCGCGGTTGTCTCCGCGAGTTCGGTATCACCAAGCACCGCTGCCATCTCCGAGGTGGCGAGCAGCGCCGCCACATACATCGAGCCGAGCCAGGAGTTGGGCCCGAACAGCTCCATATCGAGGGTCTGGTGCTGGCGCCCGGAAAGGATGCCGGTCTGCTCGGGATCCCATCGATCGGGGTTCTCATCACTCCAGGCGTACTCGATGGCGCGCCTGACCTGCGGCCAATAGCGCTTCAGCCAGTCGGTGTCGCCGCTCAGCTTCCAGTCGCGATACGTCTTGATGATGGCGCCGAAATGCCCGTCGGCGCAGGGGCCGATGATGTCGAAGCCGTTGCCGAGCGGCAACTTCTGGCGGAAGGTCAGCCCACCCGACGGCAACATGTTGTACGTGAACTCGGTCTCGCGCAGCGTGCGCTCGATCGCCGGGAACAGGTGGGCCAGCGCCTGCTGGTAGTTCCACACATGCGTGCACGAGCCTTCGCAGGAGCCGTCGGCAGTGTGCTGGCCTTCCCAGGCCCAGAGCTCGCCGCCCTCGAGGCGGATCACCGTGGCAGTCCGGAGTAGCGCGAGCGTCGAGCTCGCAGCATCCTTCACTGGCGCCGGCAGCGTGCTGCCGAACAGGCCATCACGAAAAGCGAGGGTCCGCCGCTTCAGCTCGTTCCAGCGGGTTAGCGCATCCGTGGCAGTCGCCAGCGAATCCGCCCATTGGGTGGAGTAGTAGTTGGTCCAGGAGGGCGTCGGACGATCGGGGATCACGCCATCGGGCTTGGGACGCCAGGCCCAGTACACGTCGCCCTTGGGAAAATTCCACGCGATGGCAAAGCGCACGCTGCGGCGCTCGCCTGATGGTACGGTGACCTTTGCACCGAGCGTCGTATGCTCGGGCTGGAAATACATGTGACGGCTGCGCGGCTTGTCATAGTGCCGGGTCGGGAGCGGGCCCGAGCGGGCAAACTCCTTCCAGTAGACGGCGAGATCGTCGAACCACTGGCCGCGGAAGTGATAGTCGGTGTGCTCGACCTGCTCGGCGTCGGTGGCGATGGTGAGGTCGCCGCGCTCGGTTTCCTTGAGCTCCGGATCATCGGAGGTGAGGTGCATCGCGCTCACTCCACTCGCCTGCCGGAAGCTGTTCCTGCCGCTATTGGCGCCATAGTTCCCCAGCGTGCCGGCGAGCGTATACGTCAGCGCCTCGGCGCTGGTGTTGACGATCTCGAATTCCAGCATGGCGACCGGCATCGAGCTGTCGCGATCCTCGTGCGGGATGAACGGCGAGAACGCCGTCATTCGCACCCCGCCCGGGAAGCGGTCGTCGGAGAACACCAGGTCGGCGGTGGGAAAGCGGCCGTAGAAATCGACGTTGCGGAAATGCGGCACGCCGACCAGCGTCTGGCGGTTGGCGCCATGCCCGAAGCCATCGAACATCTTGCGCATCCCCGGCGCGCCAGCCGGGTTCAGATCGTACGGACCGTTGAGCACGCGCGCATCGACGAGCCTGCCATCCGCCTCCGCCTTGATGGCGAAGTGGGAGTAGCCGTTGTAGCTCTGCAGTGCCGGCCGGTTGCGCAGCGACCAATCGATCAGCCGGCCGCTGCCCGAAATCGAGAAGCCGCCAGAGCCGATGCCGCCCAATGGAAAGGCGATGTAACGGGAGCGCTCGCCGGCATAGTGAAAGCGCGCGTCGATGGAGGCGAGATCGTCCCACAGCATACTGAAGTTCCTGGAGTTCCTGGTGGTGGCAGTGCTCCCCTCCCCCTTGAGCAACCGTGTTTGAAGTCAAGCTGGGCTTGGGATCCAAGGTGCATCGTTTGCAAGGATTGCGTTTGCGGTCGTGAGCAGCTTTCGCATGGCGGCGACGATTGCGAGCTTTGCTGGTTTGC